>Ga0247610_10002827_pt1 | contig 19628 bp, 10 predicted proteins | sample 174DNAGHGhighgp2_FD_193483 | JGI IMG/M metagenome (GOLD analysis project Ga0247610, IMG submission 193483) | Sheep rumen microbial communities from Palmerston North, Manawatu-Wanganui, New Zealand - 1742 DNA GHGhigh gp2 | ecosystem: Host-associated > Mammals > Digestive system > Stomach > Rumen...
AGATGGGTCATACGCGGTTCTTCATCGACGGGGAGTGTATCGTCGACTATCTCGATCCGCAGCCCTTGGAAAGCGGGTGGTTCGGTTTCCGTACGACGCTGTCGAGGACACGCATCACCAACTTCAAGGCCTACGATACCCCGACGTTGTCGGTGTCGGAGACAGGTGTGCCCCTCCATTGGGTCGGTGCAACGGTCGGCGGTCCACAGTCGATGGTCAACCATCCTGTGAGCTTCGGCGTGCCTTTTGCACTAGGAGAACTGAAGGATGTCTCATCGTTGACACTGGCTGGTGATATCCCCACCGATGCCTGGGTGAACGCCCGTTGGCCTGACGGCTCTGTGAAATGGGCGGGTATCGCTGCCGTCATCCCGGAGGGAAGTGAAAGAGTGGATAGTGAAAAGTTAATAGTGAATAGTGGGAAGGCCAAGAAGGGACAGAACGGCGGTTTGCAGGTGAATGAATCTTCAGGTCAGATCGTGGTGAACACGGGAAAACTGACCGCTTACCTTCCAACGGTCGGGACAGCCTTGTTCGACAGTCTCTGTGTGAATGGCTGTAGGGTAGGGGGCGCTGTCACGTTGGTGGCCTCTCTGAAAGACGACAAGTTCATGTCTAAGATTCAGAAGGTTCGCGTGGAACGGGCTGGTCGTGTGCGTGCTGTCGTCAAGGTGGAGGGCACTCATGCGAGTCCGTCGGGTAGGACGTTTCTCCCGTTTACTGTCCGTTTGTATTTCTATGCCGGCAGTGAGCAGGTCAGGATGGTACACACCTTTATCTATGACGGCGATGAACACCGAGATATGATTACCGCCCTTGGTGTCCGTTTCCAGGTGCCGATGCGGGAGGAGGTCTATAACCGTCACGTGGCCTTTGTCACCGATGATGGAGGCGTCTGGACCGAACCCGTGCAGGTGTTGGACCCTGGAAACGATTTTTCTCAGCTGCGTGCCTTGCAGCGGGCCGGACGACAGGTGAAGGCCGACTCTATATCCCCCAGACATCTGATGAATCTCAAGGATTGGGCAAAATGGGACGGCTATCGGCTGTCGCAATTAACTGACAATTCGTTCTCCATCCGTAAACGGGCCACCAGTGAGAGTCCCTGGATCGGTACGCTGACGGGATGCCGTGCACCGGGCTATGCCTTCGTCGGTGATACGCAGGGCGGTCTGGCCGTAGGCATGAAGGACTTCTGGCAGTCGTATCCCTCGACCATTGAGGTCAACCGTACCCGCAGCAGTCAGGCTGAACTGACGATGTGGCTATGGAGTCCTGAGGCCGAACCGATGAATCTCTGTCACTACGACACTGTCGCCCACGGGCTGCGAGCCAGCTATGAAGATGTGCAGGAAGGCATGAGCACGCCCTATGGCATCGCCCGTACCACCACCCTGTGGGTCATCCCGCAGGACGGTCTGCAGGACCGTACGGCAATGTCAGAGACTGCCCGCCAACTGACAGCCGATGCCCGTTTGCTGCCTACGCCGGAGTATCTCTATGAGAAACGGGCCTTTGGCGTCTGGTCGTTGCCCAGAGCAGCGACAGACCCCGTAGAACGTCGGCTTGCGCTCTATACGGACTTCTATCGTCAGGCCATTGAACAGCATAAATGGTACGGTTTCTGGAATTATGGTGACATCATGCACGCTTACGACCCCGAACGGCACTCGTGGCGATATGACATCGGCGGTTATGCCTGGGACAATACCGAACTGGCCACGCCCATGTGGCTGTGGTATAATTTCCTGCGGACAGGACATCAGGATCTTTGGACGATGGCCGAGGCCATGACGCGACACTGTAGTGAAGTGGACGTCTATCATATCGGTCCCTTTGCCCCTCTGGGCAGCCGGCATAATGTGAGTCACTGGGGATGCGGTGCCAAGGAGGCCCGTATCAGTCAGGCGGCCTTTAACAGGTTTTACTTTTATTTAACAACCGATGAGCGTACGGGCGATCTGATGACCGCTCAGAAAGATGCCGATACCCTGCTGTATCACTTAGACCCGATGCGATTGGCAGAACCCCGTAGTCAATATCCTTGTCAGGCTCCTGCGCGCCTGCGCATTGGTCCTGACTGGCTGGCTTATGCCGGCAACTGGATGACAGAATGGGAACGGACTGGAAATGAGAAATATCGTGACAAGATATTGACAGGTATGACCTCCATCGCTGCCCTTGAGGACGGCATTTTTACAGGTAATTTAGCCAAGGGTTATGACCCTGCGACAGGACGTATCAGCTATGACGGCGACCCTACCTTACGGATGACCAACCATTTGATGACGATCATGGGTGGTTTTGAGGTGATGAACGAACTTTTGGATATCCTGGGGCACCAACCATCCTCATTCTTTGAAACCTGGCTCGATTTCGCCCGTCGCTATAAGCAGATGGCCTGGGAAACGCGGCATCACAACTTCCCCGTCCGTCGTCTGGAGGCCTATGCCGCCTGGTATGACCGCGACGCGGAACGGAGTAAGACGGTGTGGAATGCCCTTTGGGGACAGGCGGACCATGGCTTGAAGTTGGCTGATACACCCCATCAGATCCTACCCCCTGAGGCCCCGGCACCTATCGACGAACTCCGGGGGCTGAGCACGAACAATGCTGCACTGTGGAGTCTAGATGCAATTTATATGATGGAAGTACTACCATGAGGCGAAAAGAGGGCGAGAACCCCTCTTTTTTGCTTTATTAACTATAATTTTTGATATTCGTCAACTTTTTAGGGTGTTATTTTGCTTATAATTCTTAAAATTATTGTATTTTTGCAACCGAAACTACGTTTTTTACCTGGTTGAATAATATAACATTAACTATAGATGTATGAATAAATTAAAATTTATCAAAGGTAAGGCCCTGCCTTTTGCCGCGCTCATGTCGGCAATGTTGTTTGTGCCCTCTACCGGGATGCTTTCCGCGCGTGCAGCCGTGCAGAACGTGCAGCAGCAGGAGACCATCAAGGGTTTGGTGGTAGACAACACAGGTGAGCCTGTTATCGGAGCAAGCGTCATTGTCGTTGGCGCTAAGACCACAACGGGAACTGTGACTGACTTTGACGGTAATTTCACGCTGAAAGTGAATCCGGGCACTCAGTTGAAAATCACGTTCGTGGGTTACAAGGACGTCACCGTCAAGGCTTCGAATGGCATGAAGGTCACGCTGGAAGAGAATTCCACTATGCTTCAGGGTGTGGAAGTCGTGGCTTACGGTGTGCAGAAGAAGGTGACCGTGACGGGAGCCATTTCTTCCGTGAAGTCAGAGGACTTGGTGCGCACTCCTGTGTCATCAGTAAACAACGTGCTTGCAGGTCAGCTCTCCGGTGTGACCACGGTGCAATATTCTGGTGAACCTGGTAGTGACGCTGCCAGCATCTTCGTCCGAGGCCAGGCCACATGGGTAGATTCTGCACCTCTGATTCAAGTCGATGGTGTTGAGCGTGAAATGTGGGATATCGACCCTAATGAAATCGAGAGCATCACCGTACTTAAGGATGCCTCTGCAACAGCGGTATTCGGTGTACGTGGCGCCAATGGTGTAGTACTTATCACCACTAAACGTGGTGCCGAGGGTAAAGCCAAAATCTCTATTAACACCTCATTCTCTGCTGTAACTCCCACAAAGATGATTGAGCAGGCTGATTCTTATGGTTACGCTACATTCTATAACAAGATGTTGGCAAACGATGGTAAAGATCTGATGTTCTCCGATGCCGTTATCCAGAAATTTGCCGACGGTAGCGATCCTATTCGTTTTCCAAGTATGAAATGGGATGAGTATATAATGAAGGATGTTACTCTCCAGCAACAGCACAATATCAACATTTCTGGTGGTAACAAAACAGTGAAATACTTTATTTCAGCTGGTATGATGACTCAGGATGGTATTTTCAAGGAATTCGATAAGTCATGGGATTACGGATACCAGTATCAGCGTTTCAACTACCGTGCTAACTTGGACGTAAATGTCACCAAGACTACATTGTTAAGCTTTAACATCTCTGGTAAGGTAGATGACTCTGCAAAACCTAAGACAGGTCAGGGCTCAGCTGGTATGATTAAGGCTATCTATTATGCAACACCTTTCTGCAGCCCAGGCATCATCGATGGAAAGTATATCGTTAACACTAACGTAGGTGCCGACAATGAAGATGGAAACGTGCTTCCATTCATTGGCGATTCCCCTATGACTTACTACTCATACCAGCCTGGTGCTTTCCACTATAACAACAATAAACTATCAATGGATCTCATTCTTGATCAGAAGCTTGATTTCATCACCAAAGGTTTGTCTGTTAAACTGAAAGGCTCATACAACAGTTCTTATGCCGTTAATAAGACTCTTACTGCCGGTGTAGCAACATACACTCCCGTTATGTTGGCACAGCGTGACGATGAGAACAACATCATGTATGATGGAAATAACAATATCATGATGCAGCCTATGATGTACCGTAAATCCGGTTCTGATGTGGATCCTACCTATACATATGCTTATGGAAAGGGACGTGACTGGTACTTGGAAGGTTCTTTCAACTACAGCCGCACATTTGGTGACCATACCATCAATGCTCTCGCCCTGTACAATCAGAGCAAGGAGTATTATAAAACCGATGGTGACGGAAACATCTACATTGATATCCCACGTACTTACGTAGGTTTCGTAGGACGTGTAACATACGATTATAAGAATCGTTATATGGCAGAGTTCAATATCGGTTACAACGGTTCTGAGAACTTTGCTCCAGGCAAACGATTCGGTACATTCCCTGCAGGTTCTCTCGGTTGGATTGCCAGCGACGAACCTTTCTTCAAGTCCATAAAGAAAGTTGTCAGTTTCCTTAAGCTCCGTGCTTCATGGGGTCTCGTTGGTAACGACAAGGTAAGTGCCAAGCGCTTTATGTATATTGCTGACCCCTACAATGTTAATCAAAGTGCTCTGTTAGAACGTACAGGTAAGGATACAGGTGCATTTGGTTATAACTTTGGTGTCGAGAATGGTACAACATCCAAGGGTGCAGTAGAAGCATCAAAGAATTATCCAGATGTATCTTGGGAGAAAGCTTTCAAGCAGGACTACGGAGTTGACATCAATTTCCTTGATGACCGTCTGCGCACTACTTTCGATTATTATAAGGAGCACCGTAAGGACATTCTTGCTCAGGACATGACCGTTCCTGGAATGTTAGGTTTTAATGTTCCATTCACTAATTTCGGTGAAGTAGACAGTTGGGGATGGGAACTTTCATTCAACTGGCAGGATAAGATTGGCAAAGATTTCCGTTACTGGGCAAAGCTGAACCTATCTTATAACCAAAATGAGATTATCGTTAACCGTCAGGCTCCTCAGAAGAATGACTACATGTACACCAAGGGACATCGTATAGGTTCTCGTTCGCTTTACCAATTCTGGAAATTCTACTATGTTGGTGCAGAAGCTGATTATGAAAAGGAATTTGGTACGCCGTTCCCTACACAGTTTGTTGCCGAATTAAAACCAGGTGATGCAGTCTATGTGGATCTTGACAAGGATGGAAAGATAGATCCAAATGATGCCATTGTCGGTACAGGCTACACAGACGACCCTGAGTATATTGCAGGTCTTTCGTTCGGATGCGCATGGAAGGGCTTTACTTTCAATGCCCAGTTGACTGGTGCATGGAATGTCAGCCGTTTGATTAGTGACGTATTCCGCCGCCCTTTCCAAGCTTCTGGTAATACTACTTATGGAGGCCTTCTGCAATACCATATTGACAATACTTGGACTACCGAAAATCCGTCACAAGACTCAGAGTATCCTCGTGCTACATGGACTAATGCTGATCAGAACTACGCAAACGCTACTTTATACGAGAAAGACTCTAAGTACCTCCGTTTAAAGACTCTCCAGATTGCCTACGACTTTAAGTTCCCATTCATGAAGAAACTGGGGCTGAATCAGTTGCAACTTGCTCTCAGTGGTTACAATTTATTGACTTTCTCTCCATACATTTGGGGTGATCCTGAGGCACGTGCCAGCAATTCTCCTTCATATCCACTACAGAGAACATATACAGCAAGTCTTAAGTTAGGTTTCTAATTTATGAGTATTTATTATAATAAGGTATAAAAGTTATGAAACTACATCATAAAAAAATAATAGGAGTTACAGCGCTGATGATTGGAAGCATGGCGTTCACTGCATGTACCGACGAGATCAAGTTTGGCGACTCGTTCATTGAAAAGCAGCCAGGTGGAACGCTGACCATCGACTCCGTCTTCAGTAATCCGGAGTATACTCGCCAATTCCTTACTGGAATATATGCACTACAATATTACGGTCTTCCGTTCGGACAGAACACTACGACTAGCCAGAATCCTTATTCTGGAAAACTTGATGGTTTGACAGACTGTTATCAGACACACTATAACGGAACAGACCTCTACAATTATTATTATTCTGGTACGATGACAGCCAACAGGAATGCTCTTATCAGTTATACCAACGACTATGTTTGGGAGGCTGTACGTCAGGCATGGCTATTAATTGAAAATATTGACAAGGTAACCGGTCTTTCTGAGTCTGAGAAAGCAAATATGACAGCACAGGCAAAATGTCTGATAGCCGCACGTTATTTCGACCTCTTCAGCGTTTATGGTGGTCTGCCACTCGTAGATCATCCTTTTACAGGTGCAGAGGGTACTTATGAGATGCCTCGTGCTACTGTTGAAGAAACTGTTGACTTTATGGTAAAGTTGCTCGACGAAGCAATCCCAAACCTACGCTGGGCATACAACGGTACTACTACAGACACCGATGCCACGAACAATACTGGCCGCTGGACTGCTGCTGGCGCAATGGCTCTTAAGGCAAAAATTCTTTTATTCTCTGCCTCTCCACTGTATAATAGTGATCAAGGCTATTATGGCGGTTCAACAGAGGCTGAACAGCAGCATTTGGTATGGCATGGTAACTATGATGCAGCACGATGGCAGAAAGCCCTTCAGGCATGTCAAGATTTCTTTAACCGTCTGAGCTCTGATGGTTATTACAAACTTTGGGAGCCAGCAGATGTCAACTGCTCTAAAAATGCGAATGGCTATCGTCAGGCTTACCGTATGGGATACATCTATGAAGGAAGTCGCGAGGTCCTACACTCTACACGCGTAGCTACCGTTTACGGTTCACAAGGAACCTATTCTTGGTGGAACTGGAGTAATCCTCTAAGCAAGATTAATCGTTCAGCCTACCACCCCACCTTAGAATACATGAGTATGTTTCCTTGGAGCAATGGTGATCCGTTTGATTATGAAGCAGACTCCATTAAGGGTAAAGTTGCAGGCGCAAACGGACAGCTTTTCTACAAATACACTGTAGGTCGTGGCGGAGCTGTAGCCGTAACACCTTCACGTGACCCACGCCTGTATGAGAATATCCTCGTCAACGGCATGACTTATCAGTTTGACTGGACTTCCGGCACCCCATCTGGCGATAAATATGAGTTGTGGGTAGGTGGATACGATGGTCAGGGAGATGCAATGAGTGCCACATTAAATTCTCAGACCAAAGAATACGAACTCGCACTACAGGAGAAACTTGGTAGTGCATTTGCAACAGGATTCGGACATATCAGATACACTTTGGGTGAAGAGTTCCACCGTAAATTTATGCACTGGGTATACTTGAGCCTCAACGAGATGTATCTGATGTATGCAGAATGTCTGGCACAGACAGGCAATCTGGCAGAAGCTATCAGACAGGTTGACGTGGTTCGAGCCCGTGTCGGTCTGGGCGGTCTTGCCGTAAAGAATCCGAAGCTAAATCTTACAACAAACAAAGACAACCTCATTGAGGAAATTCTCCGCGAGCGTGCTTGTGAACTTGGTCTAAGCAACAACCACTATTATGACATGATCCGCTACAAGCACGGTGACTGGATGACAAAGCAGCTTCATGGTCTGGTAACCTTCCGTTTGCTGCAGAACAGTAAGGGAGAATGGGTACGCAACTACGAGGCATGGAAGGGAACCCATAAGGACAACGGTATTGCCGAGCCTTCACGTTTCGACTATATGCGTTTCGAGTTGTTCAACCGTACCCGTGTTCAGTGGGGTAAGGATCCAAACTCTAAAGAAATCACAAAGTGGTTCCTCTTCCCATTCCCAATCACTGAAATTAATAAGGGTTATGGCCTAGTCCAGAATCCTGGATGGGAGTAATTCAAAGTCATGTGAAGAATTGAAAAAAAAGAAAGTTATGAAGAAAAGAAATATATTTGTGCTATCACTGCTTGCAGGTCTTAGCCTGCCGGCAGCAGCACAGCAAGACAGCACAGGCATCAGCTTTGTGGACCAGGTTATTGAGCTGGGAGCCAACAAGAACTTTACCCGCGCTCAGTCTACTGCCTCTGTTTCTGTTATTAGTAACGAAACAGTAGATAAGCGCTCTGCAAAGAACATTGGCAACTCAATCCTTGGTCAGGGCAATGGCCTGATTTCGCTCGATGGTTCTGGCATCTATTATGCAGCCAACCCGACATTCTACGTTCGAGGTCTACAGACGCTGAGTACCAGTGCACCACTGATTATGGTCGATGGTATAGAGCGTGATATTACACTTGTCAGCCCAGAGGAAGTAGACCATGTAACCATTCTTAAGGATGCTGCTGCAGTGGCACTCTACGGATACAAAGGTATCAATGGTGCTATCCAGATTGTTACTAAGCGCGGTAAGTATAACAGCAAGGGGATAAAAGTAACCTATGACCACCTGTTCAACATGCAAGTTAACCGCCCAAAGTTTATTGATGCGCCAACTTATGCAAACGCAATGAATGAGGCTCGTGCCAACGAGGGGCTGGATCCTCGTTATACATCACAGGAAATAACTGCATATCGCGATGGCACCTACCCATACCAATATCCAAACGTTAACTGGGTTGACGAAACCTTCCGCAAGAATGGTGCGACAAATAAGATTGGCATAGAGTTCAAGGGAGGTGGTGAACGTTTCCGTTACTATACAATGGTAAACCTATTGTCCGACAAGGGATTCATCAAGAATTTCGACCAAAACGAGGGCTATTCCACACAAGACAAATACGTACGTGGTAACCTGCGCACCAACCTTGATATCGACTTAACACCTACTACAGACCTTAAGGTCAACCTTCTCGGTGTGCTTAGCGAAATGTCGCGCCCAGGCAATCAGACAAACCTCTGGAGCACCATCTATGGTCTACCATCAAATGCCTTTCCTATCAAGAGTGAGACAGGTGACTGGGGTGGAACATCAACCTATGCAGGAACACTAAATCCAATAGGTCAATCCACTGATGCTGCTTATTATAAGATTCATGAGCGCGCATTGTTTGCTGACATGACATTGCAGCAGGATTTGAAATACTGGATTCAAGGTCTGAGTTTCACTGCCCGTTTGGGTTACGACATCTACTCTACGCTCTACGAGAACCACAGCCGCGAGTATATTTACGGGAACTATCCAGTTACAGGATGGGAAAATGGTGTACCCGTTAAAGGTGAATATTGGTCAGGCGGAGCTGATGGAACCATGGGCAAGGATGCTAACACCAACAGCTATCAACGTCGTTTCACAGTGCAGGCAGGTCTGAATTTTGACCGTAATCTTACAGATAATGACTATCTATATACTCAGCTGAAGTATGAATACGAATATGTCAACACTACAGGTGTAAATGCTGCTATCTATCGTCAAAACTGGTCTGCATGGGCACATTATGCGCACAAGAACCGTTATCTTGCCGACCTGGCTCTTATATATTCAGGCAGTAGCCGTCTGGCTCCAGGCACCAAGTGGGCTTTTGCCCCTACATTCTCAGCAGGATGGGTGCTCTCGCAGGAAAACTTTATGAAGGATGTGAGCTTTGTTGATTTCCTTAAGCTCCGTGCAAGTTTTGGTCTCACTAATGCAGATTATCTGCCTGGTGACAATGTATGGACATACTATACACAGTCATATTCACAGGCAGGCGGTGGCTATGTTCTTACCAGTGACTACGGTGCAAATATGTACGGTCCGACCACATTAGGCCAGATGGCAACTCCTGATCCAAGTCACGAGAAGTCAACACGCTTCAACATAGGCTTTGATGCAAGACTTTTCAGCGGTCTAAACCTCGAATTTGATTTCTTCAACCAGACCCGCAGCAATATTTGGGTTTCAGGTGCAGGATATTACACAGCTCTTATCGGTTTCGATGCACCATACCTGAATCAGGGCAAGGTCTCACAGCACGGTTTTGAAGTGGCAGCCGACTATTCAAAGACATTTGGCGATGTAACTTTCAACATCGGTGCAAACATAATGTTCTATAAGAGCAAGATCAAAGATCAGGCAGAGGAGCCACGTGTATACGACAACCTCGTTCAGACAGGCAACCCAGTAAGTTCTTTATATGGCCTTATAGCAGAAGGTCTGTTCACTAGCCAGGCAGAGATTGACGCTGCACCGACTCAGACTTTCTCTACTGCACGCCCTGGAGATATCAGATATAAAGATGTAAATGGTGATAATGTCATTGATGCCAACGATGTTTGCAAGATAGGACACAGCACAGCGTGCCCAGAACTGTTCTATAGTTTCCACCTTGGTGCTGAATGGAAGGGATTTGGCTTCGATGCAATGTTCCAAGGGGTAGGTCGCTATTCTGCAGTTCTCAACACCTCTGGCTACTACTGGGGTCTTATAAACAACACTAGTCTTGCTCAGCATGTATATGACAATCGATGGAGCCTGGCAAACAACAATGCAAATGCAGAGTTCCCACGTCTGAGTTCAAGCAGCAACGCCAACAACTATCAGACAAGTACATTCTGGCTCCGCGACCGTTCTTACCTTAAGCTTCGCAATGTAGAGGTTTATTATAACCTACCAAGTTGTTTACTTGAAAAGACCAAATTTATCAATGCCGCCAAGGTTTATGTTCGCGGTGTAGACCTCTTCACTTTCGACCATATCGACGAGGTGGATGCTGCCTCTTACGGGGCAACAAACCCGCTGACACGTAGTATTGCTTTAGGACTGGCTGTAACATTGTAACTTTATACATTTAATAAAAAGATAATTATGAAACTCAAGAAATATCTTATCAGTGCTATTTCACTCCTGGCACTCACCTCTTGCGGAGACAAGATGGATTATCATGAGTACAAGGTAGATGATGCTGACTATATTAAGGAGATGTTCAGCCGTGTAGGTGGATTTACAACAACAATCTACCAACAGTTGGACTACGATTTCGGCAACTACAGCGGAGCAATGTTGAGTTCTGCTACTGATGAGTCAGCTTATTCGCATCCAGGAAATCAGATTGAAGATTTTTATAATGGAGCCTGGGGACCCTCTAACGCAAAAGGCTCTATTTGGACATCCTGCTACAAGGGCATCAGCTACTGCAATCTGCTTCTAGACGAATTTCAGGGACTTACCTTCCCCGACTATAGTCTAGATGTTGACTACAAAAAAGAGATGTACCAGTATGAGAACTATCAGTGGGAAGCCCGATGGGCTCGCGCCTACTTCTATTTCCTCTTAGTACGACAGTATGGCGACGTGCCTCTTAAAATCAAGAACATGGATGCGTCAGAGGCAAACAACCTGCCTCGAACCTCAGCAGACGAGATTTTCAAATATATCGACAGCGAGTGTGATGCCATCAAGGACAAAATTATTAAAGACTATAATAGCCTTGGCAACATGGCATTGTCCGTAGCCGAGAATGGTCGTGCTAACAATTTGGCTGTTCTAGCCTTGCGTGCTCGTGCAGCACTCTATTATGCAAGCCCATTGTTCAATCCAGGCAATGACAAAGAGCGTTGGCATCAGGCAGCTCTGCGCTGCAAAGAAGCTATCGATGCCTGCAAAGCACGAAGCATGAGCCTGAATGCAGACTACATGTCGCTCTTCCAGTCAGACAATTACAAAGACACCAAGGAGATTATCTTTGTACGTCGTCAGAACTCTATGAGTGACAACAATAATTTCGAGAAGTATAACTTCCCAATCGGAATGGAGAATGCAGGCGGTGGCAACTGTCCTACACAGAACCTTGTTGATGCTTTCGAGATGACAAATGGCAAAGCTATTGATGAAGCAGACAGTGGCTACGACCCACAGAACCCATACGCCAACCGAGACAAGCGTCTTTCTTGGATTGTTGCTGTAAATGGTGAGCAATGGCCAAATGCTAACCCTAATCCACTTGAGACTTACAATGGCGGTGCAAACGCAGCTCCTATCACCTATGCCACGACTACAGGCTACTACCTCAAGAAGTATTGCAACCCAAGTACTGTAATTGGTGCTACAGGAGCGAATGCCTTCCACCACAACTATGTTCTCTTCCGCCTGGCCGAACTCTATCTAAACTATGCAGAGGCTATGCTGAACTACACTGGTGATGGTTATTCCACTGCCGACGGTCTAAACATGTCAGCTGCCGATGCCATTAATATAGTTCGCACACGCGCTGGTCAGCCAAACATAGCTACAGGTCTTAGTGCAAGTGACTTCAAGAAGAAATATGAAAACGAGCGCTTTGTTGAACTGGCATTTGAGGGGCATCGTTTCTTTGACGTACGTCGATGGAAAGAAGCTCCTGAATATTTCAAGAATATCCGTAAGATGACCATCACAAAATCAGGTGATGACCTTACATTCACTCCTGGCACATTGGAGACCCGTCAGTGGGATGACAAGATGTATCTCTTCCCTATTCCACAGAGCGAGATTCAGAAATCTGGCGGTGCTCTGACACAGAACACAGGATGGTAAATACTAATCCGTCCCCTGCTCGATTTTATGCAGGGGATGGATATTTAAATATAATTTATACATATTTGTGTTAAAGACTTAAAAAAAGTTGTAGTTCAAAAAATATTTTGTAACTTTGCAACCATATAATTAAGACGATTACTTTTTTTACTAATTAAATTTAACAGATTATGAGAAAATTTTATCTCCTATTAATGGCATTAGTGCTCACAGTTACAGCTAATGCAGGTACGAAAAATCTGGTGAAGATGGACTTTGAGTCTGGCGATCCAGCATCATTAGGATGGAAATCACCTGATCTCGCATCAGGAATGTCAATAACCGGTGACGAGTACGGAAATTTCTTCCAATTCAACGACGGGAGTGCAAATGGCCGTAGTTGCTACAATTTATGGGGAACAGATATTTTCACCAACCAACTTGCTGAAGGAACATACCACATAGAGTTTGAGTGGGCATATTCCAAGCTTTCAGACAAAAATTTCGGAACAGAAATCGCTATTTTCTCAGGTGAAGAACCTAATGGTAAAAATGGAACTACAAAAAATGGATCTATCTGTGCGAAAGAAACAACATTGTTTTCTTTAACAGAGACTGCTGACAATCATAATCTATTTTTTGTTAACAATGATGCAGCAACGACATTCTCTGTTGATGCTGGATCATGGTTCAAGGTATTATTGGATGTAGATGTAAATAACCGCAAGATAGCTTGGCGTATTGTAGATCAACTAACTGGTGAAACTGAATTTGCTGCTGGTACTCGAGAGTTCGCTGAAGGAACTGACATGCTTGCTTCTGGAATAAATATTTATTGTGCACGTTATAATGGAACCATGCAGCTTGACAACCTGAAGCTTCAAGTTATCACCTCTTACGATATCGCCAATAATCCTTCAGTTGCTCTTACAGGTGTCTTTAATGAGCAACGCACATATTCAATCGCATTCCAAGAGGAAGAAGTTCTACATTTGAAAGGGACAGATGGTACTGAGACTGAAGTCATGTATGGCGATACAGAGGGTGGAGTGTACAAATATACTACTACAACTTCTGGAACACTTGAGGCTTGGACTACTTCTGGTACAGCTACTTCAGAAAAAATTTCTGTTGTTGTTGAGTGCGTTACAATCCAGCTACCTCAGGCATCTGCTGCTATCACTAATGCTTCTGTAGGTTTTGCAAAAGAATATACTATCACTGTTAGCAATGAGGATGTACCTACTAAGCCAACGCTCTACATTGCTTATGAGTACAAAGATGAGAATGGCAATGTTGTCAAGAGTGCAGAAGAGAAATTCTCTGGCGAGAAAGTCAGTGTAGACAGCAAGGGTACTTTGACTGTTACTGTTGTTGCCCAGGGCTTTGCCAATTCTGTTGTTAGCATCAATAATGACACAGAGTTTGAGCAGAAGTATCTCATAGATTTCCAGCATATGACTGTTGACGACCTTACTGCAAAGGGCTTTGAGGACAAGGGTACTTTGGATGCAGCTTCTGGTGGTGGTGAGAGCACATGGACCTCTGGTAAGCGCCTCTACTATCGCATCGCTACAGGCGAGACTGATGACGATGGCAATCCTACATGGACTAACTATCCAGTATATGGTGCTTCTGAAGCAGGTTTGACTCCAATCCAGCGTTATCGTTTCCTGCAGTCTAAACTGACCCAGGAGGTTGCTCACACAATGTTTGCCCCTCTCTACACGTGGTATTACAATGACGGCGTTGTAGCAACCTCTTGCGACGAGAATGGCGAGCCTCTGACCTCTGACTCAGCACAGCCTAAGGGTTCTGACAATATGGTGCATGCAATTGGTGGTTCTGTTAATGTTCAATTATTCATCGGTGTAGGTTTTGTATTCCCCGGTGTACAGGGTGATGCCGAAAATTATGACCCAGCAGGTGCTGGTTATGGCAACATTCGTGTTAATAATGCAGTTTTGGGTGTTGATGGTCTAACCGATGATGAATTTATTATCGTTTCTAAGATTGGCAGTTATGGTGGTTCCTCTAACCATGGTGACTATCCAGTAGGTACTGATCCAGAAACTGCCAAGGCAGATTGGTTGAGCAAAGACCTCGGTGGCTATGCAGAAGTTTATACAGGTCTTCAGACATTCCAACTCTATCGTATTGACACCGCCATCAGCCGTGTAACTGTTTTGACACCAAAGAACGGTACAGGAATTGAAGAAATCACCAATAAGGTAATTTCTGACCAGAATGCTCCTGTATACAACATAAATGGTGTTAAGATGAACCCCAATGCTCTGCAGAAGGGTATTTATATCAAGCAGGGCAAGAAGTTCATTGTTATGTAATCATTAGCAATCACTTAAATACCCAAATCCCGCACTCTTCTACTGAGTGTGGGATTTTTTGGCTCGAGTCAATTAACCGAATGAGCCGAGCCAATCGATTGATTGACTCGAGTGAAACGAACAATTGACTCAAGCCATGACTTTTTAAGAGTTAACGATATACTATCATACCGACTGAGAAGATACATAGTATTTCTGAATCTTCCATATTATTATTCAGAAAAATGAGATTATTCACCATTTCGTATCGTCTCCTATCGAAATTTGTAAATAAGAGCAAGATAACGTTTGGCGTTTTCAGCTTTTTTGTGTAATTTTGCAGCAGATAAGAAAAAGTAGTATGAAAAAAAGGAAATATACAAACAAGAAAATTATATTCAATTTATATTGGATACTAATTGGAAGTATAGTAATTGCTCTTACAGCATGCTCAAGTGATAGTACAACAGAGTTTACAGAAGGAAATGCCCAAGATATATATAACAGATTAAAAGGTATTTATCAAGGCTCCGTAATAGTTGAGAACATTCCACAGAATGTGACAATAACTATTGCTAATGATTTTTCTGTAAAGCGGCTTCCCCTTAAACCTATTTTAAGCAGAATATTCAATGACGAGAGCCTGCTTGCAGAGGCCATTTCGTCAGCGCATGACGTAGTGTTTGTTGCCCCCACCCAAAACCTCCAAGTAACTGTATATAATGTTCATCTAACAATGGAACCGACAGATTTTATTTTCCATGTCACAGTCGGAGGCAAGGTTTATCAAATAAATGCATTCACCAAATCAGAGGTATACAAGATTAACAGCAACACAATATCGGCAAATCTAGAAATAACAGAACTGCTATGTGACGGTACTCCATACGACTTAAGTAATACACCCATCATCTACTATGTTGACCTCGCAAACAGATTGGCGGACTGATGATGAAATCAGTTATTTGGCACAGAAAATGATCACATATAATAGTCCCCGTTCTTTTAGTTAAGAACGGGGATTACTTATACATTATAAAGTTTCGATTTCTTCCTTTGAGAGTCCTGTCACCTCATTAATGATATTGTGGTTCACTCCCAATGACTTCATCTTTCTCGCATTTTCCAGATTCTGCTCAGCCTTACCTTGTGTCTTTCCTTGAGCAATACCTTCTGATATTCCTTCAGCTCGTCCCTCGGCTCTGCCCTTTGCAATTCCTTCAGCTCGTCCCTCTGCTAGTCCTTCTGCACGTCCTTCTGCCCGTCCCTTGGCAATACCTTTATTGTATGAGGTAGTAATAGAGCTGTAGCTGTCCCAGTATTCCTTCTTGCTGGCCACATATTCATTGCGCTCCTCCGGTGTAAAACGTGCGATTTCCGCCTGTTCGAAAAGACGGGTGAAGATACGCTCCTGGAGCGCCTTCGGACGTTCCAGCAGGCGGGCAAGGTTTGCAAGGGCAAAAAGCCACTTGTCGAACATCGTCTCGAGTTCGTCCTCTGTCTTGCTGAACTTCGGCATCTCAAGATACACGAACGTCAGTTTGTCATAGAACACATGATTGTCCTCTACATCCTTAAGCTTAACCTCATGGATCATGCTATCATCAGCATACTCGCCCTCTGGGAAGGTGAAGTTCAGAATGCCAACTGTATAGACATCGTCAAGACGATAGTTCCATTTTCCCTTTGGAGCCTGCTCACGGATAGGATAGGTGGAGTAATAGATACTACGGTCCTTGAAGTACTGCTGCTCAGTCTTCTGCATCTCAACAATGATGCGGCTGCCGTCAGCCAACTGGCAGTAGACGTCGAACACTGCCTTGCGGTCGTAGATGCCCTCACCGAGGTGCTCGCTGTTTAGATAAGTAAGGTCGGTAATCTCGGGCTTTCCCTTGAACAGGGCATTAAGGAAACTTATCAGCAAGTCCTTGTTCAGCTCTGTGCCGAACAGTTTCTTAAACCCAAAGTCCGTGTACGGATTAACATACCTTTCGCTGATTTCCAACTCCATCTTCTTTTCTCCCTGCATTCTTTCTTTGTCTGTTCCCATAGAATAATAAATTTAGGTGGTTAAACATGTTGTTTGTTGTTTATCGGTTGCAAATATACAAACTATTTCTTAATACTCCAAATTATTTTGAAGGAAAAATTAAGAAATACAATCTTTTTTCATGTGTTCCTTGTTATAACTTTGTAGCCGTTAATCACAATTATTCACTTAAATTAAATGCTTATGAAAACAAAAAGAATCAAGAATTGCAAGAATTCGGTTAGAAAGTTTGGTAGTTTAGAATTAATCTTATATCTTGGCAAAAGCACTATTGTCATCACCGTTATATAGCACTCTATCGCAGCCTCTCGTCTTGATACTCAAGCGAGAATATCTAAAAATCATACGCAGTCTGCTTTTAGTCTGCATTTTGCCTGCAATATTACAAAAAAAAGTAAAATGGTTTGTTGTTTTGCGGTATTTTGTATACCTTTGCAAACAAAATATCTATCAATGAGAAAAGCTATTAATTACATCATTCTTATGCTGTGCATGTCGCTTGTGGCATGTTCTGACGACAGCAAGACTGAACTGACTACCGTTGATGCCCAAAAAGCATACAACGATGCCATAGGCACATATAAGGGCTTTGTATTAAATGAGAATATCCCAACACCAGTTTATATTTCTTTAGGTAATGAACTAACCGTGAGAGATTTGCCAGCTACTCCCTTACTAAAAAGATTCTTCTCTGGTGTAGAACTAGACGAAGCTATTGCATCCGTGAAAGAGAGGGTATTTAAGATACCTACCGCATCTTTGACGATCACCGGTGATTTGGTATATGTCTATTTAGACCCAACAGAATGGATGTTCAAGACTTCTGTTGGTGAAAAAGAGTACGATATCAGTGCTAAGATGAGTGCTACCGTTTGCTATAATCACACTTACGACATCCTATCAGCAAGTATCACTGTAGAAGAGCTATACTGCAATTCCTTGAAAGCAGATCTGTCATCCAATCGGATAACATGGCTCATTGACGAAGCGACAAAACAATAAAATACAATGAAGCAGATAATATTGGCAGCTGCCTTGATGATATTTTCCAATATCCAGGCGAAGGTGGTATATGTAGCCACAAATGGTAGTGACGAAGCAATCGGCACGATTGAGTCTCCTATGGCCACTCTTCCCGCAGCATACAAGAAAGTTTCATCCGGTGACACCATTTGCTTCAGAGGCGGAACATACAGCATAACAGATGACCAGGTAATGAAGAAAGACAATACGTATGCTTATGTCTTCGCACTTGAAAAGGCCGGTAGAGCCTCAGCAAGGACATGCGTCATGGGCTATCCAGGCGAACGCCCCGTGTTCGATTTCTCTTCCCTGCAACTCGACGGTAAGCACCGCTTCTCGGCATTCTATCTCGGAGCCAGCTACCTCCATCTCCGCAATTTCGATATCGTAGGAGTGCCTGTGAGGGTGCAAGGACATACCCAGTCAATGTCAACAATTCAAGATATCTTTGCAGCATAAAAAACTAATATACTAAAGAAATAAAAAATGAAGAAACTGTTATTAATAGCTGTGATGGCCGTAATGGCCACGAATGTAATGGCTCAGCGCTCAATGGATAAACTCGACCGGGGGCTGATTGCAATTAAGACCGACGCCGGAGTATTCTGTTCCTGGAGAATATTAGGAGAAGAATACTATGACGTCACTTACAACATCTATCGTGACGGAACGAAACTGAACGCAGAGCCACTGTCGGTATCCAATTTCGTGGATGCAGCAGGTAATACAGGTAGCAAATACACCGTAAGTGCTGTTGTCCGTGGAAAAGAAGGGGCACAGTGCAATGCTGCAGGTGTATGGGAACAGAACTACCTTGAGATAACCCCTGATCACGGATCACTGACATCAACATACGTACCAAATGATGCATGCATGGCAGATGTTGACGGTGACGGAGAACTCGAAATCCTCATGAAGTTCGACAATGCCAGCTGGGCAGGCGAGAGCTATAAGAAAGCAGGTCACAACGGTGAATACTTCATCATTGAGGTATTCAAACTGAACGGCAAGAGACTATGGTGGATAGACCTTGGCCCGAACATGGCCGACTTCCAGAACAACGAGCAGAACATAGTAGCCTACGACTGGGATCAGGACGGGAAGGCGGAGGCATTGATGCGTGCTTCCGACGGTACGGTAATCCACATGTCTGACGGTACAGAACATGTAATTGGCGATAGGTCAAAGAATTATCTTGCTGCAACGAGTAGCGGCCAGTGGTTCGTGCATCAGGGCAATGAGTATCTCGTCTATATGAACGGTGAGACAGGCAAGCCCTATCAGGTGATGGACTATCCACTGAAAAGGCTCGAGGATGGTGAAACTGATTTGGAAAAGGCCTGGGGCGACGGTTACGGACACCGTTCCACCAAGCATTTCTTCGGGGCCCCGTATCTGGACGGCCGTCACCCGAGCATCTTCCTGGCACGTGGTATCTATACCAGTCATAAGAT
>Ga0247610_10002829_pt1 | contig 19627 bp, 13 predicted proteins | sample 174DNAGHGhighgp2_FD_193483 | JGI IMG/M metagenome (GOLD analysis project Ga0247610, IMG submission 193483) | Sheep rumen microbial communities from Palmerston North, Manawatu-Wanganui, New Zealand - 1742 DNA GHGhigh gp2 | ecosystem: Host-associated > Mammals > Digestive system > Stomach > Rumen...
GCTTTCCGCGTGTCTAACCATTCGCGCCCGAGCAGATCCGCAAAGTATTCGTTGAAGTCAATCTTGCTCCGGCATATATGTATATCATTCTTGTTGTTTGCCTTGCGCTGAATAGCATGGTAACGGCGGTACGTGATATATTCCTGCTTGCCGCTATGCTGCAACTTGTAAAAGCCGTAAGCAAAATAGTCGCTTATCGTTGCCCCGTATAGTATGGCGTTGTTTATCCAACCCAGCCACAGCCATAGTGTACGAACGATGGATGTCGGACCAACGTACGCATCTTTCATCTGGTGAAAGCGCTTGTAGATATATGTTAATTTGTTCATATTTGATGTTTTTTATTTCGAGTCCGGGAGTGCTGAATCTCGCAGATTGTCTTTTACCTTGTGCATATCCTTTTGGAAATACGAGACGTAAGCACCTGTATTGTCTTTTACGTGAAAGATAAAACTGCTGTACGACACAACAATAAACAATGCCAATACCGCATAGCGTAGCATTTGTGCACTGTTCTTCTCGCGCGTCTTGTAGAAGTAGCACAACGCGTATGCAAGTACAATGAAGTGCGTGTGACTCGCGTACAGTATGATACGCTGAAACATCATACTGCCCATGAATATATATCCCAGACAGACGCCAACTATATACAGGTCGTACAGGATATTTAACAACGCGCTGTTGTAGTACGACTTTATCCATTTGCTGTTCAGTATGATTATGCAGGTAACGAACAGATTGAGCAAACGGGTTATGCCTAATTTGCTGTTTACCGTCATGTCTTCTGCTATCTCCAGATAGTTCTCATAGCCGAGAAGTGTGACAATTGTGTCGAAATAATGCAACAGATTCTGCCATGACAGAACAAACGAAACGAGGAAACAGCCCAGTACCGCAGCCAACTCTATGTACCACGAGTTGAATATCCCTTTCCGCCTCCGCCATATAAAATAGAGTGGGAAGAGCAGTATGGCTGACCGGTGGAATGCAAAAGCAAACAGACAGCATAGCCAGTACTTTGCCGGTTTGTTGTCCCTGATGTATTTGAGCGAATACATGAATATGCAGAAGGCAATCTCATGACGCATGATGTTCATGAAACTGAACATACAAAATCCTGTAAAGATGAACGTTGCATACAGGAATACGAGAATGTCGCCTTCGTCCTTAAAAGCCTTGTACAACAGAAAAATCTGAATAAACGCTATGATGGAGAACAGCACAAATACCGGCGCATGAACCAGGTGGCATACGTAGAGAAGAATGATAAATCCTGCTTCGTAGCGCTCATTCTCCCACATACTGAAAAATGAATTGTACGATTCAGTCTCTTCGTAAATCTCCACATAATTGTTGTAATCCACACCCACTCCGTATCGCAGCCCGAAAACCAGCGTAAACAGCACAATCGGCATCCAACCCCATAACTTAGCCATAGGAACATCGCGCTTGGAGTAATAGGCTCCAAGGCACATCAATAGTGTCAGTAGGGTGTATATTATTATGGATTGGATGTACAGCATAATCGGTGATTGTGTTGTCTCAAACTATTGTCTTTAGCGGCAAAGGTGTACGATTCTGTAAAATTGCATCAGCAACTTCGGAGATATACGGAATATATATGCCTCAAACTTGAAATACTTGTTCTTGCTTTGCACCATGTGCGTATAGATATCCGGCATATCTTTCAACTCACGCAGATACCCGGATAGTTGCGTTTTATCTCCCGAATGGGTAATGATACCCAATGAATTGTTGATTAGTTGCCCGAATGTTGTGCCGAATGAGGCTTGAACATCGCTGTACGGCTTGTCTTGCAGGAAATTCCGATGCAACCGGATAATCTGCAACATATCAAACGCACGCTTTGTAGATTGCGTATGCATTATGGATGTGGTGTTGCTGCATTCGTAGTAATATACCGGTCTCTCGTAATAACTTACCCGATTGGCAAAGTAGTATGCCCGCGGAGAAAATTCAAAATCTTCATGATAAATCTTCGGGTAAAACGTTAACCCGTGTGAAGTCAGGAACCGGCGGCTGTATATCGTGAACTGAGCCGGATATTTGTAACGCATCTGTGATAGCAGATACCGCCCTGTATATACCGAAGCACCTGCATCCGTGTAGCCGAAACGCAATGTGTCTGTGCCGTTGACGGATGTCATAACAGGTATTTGCAAAGCGTCTAACTCGCGCGTGCGCATAGTTTCCGTAATATCTTTTAGGCAGTTATCCTCTATCCGATCGTCCGAGTCAACAAACCAGACATACTCTCCTTTTGCCAATTCCAGACCTTTGTTGCGAGCCAGCGACAGTCCCATGTTTTCCTGCTCGGCAATCACGATGTTGGAGTGCTGCTGTGCATAAGCACGGACTATATCCATGCTGTTGTCCGGAGTTCCGTCATTCACAACTATAATCTCGTACTCGCCGGAATCTAAATCTTGCCGTAAGCAGGATTCAAGGCAGCGAGCAATATAGCGCTCAACATTATATACCGGTATAATGATTGAAAATAACATTATTTAGCAAGTATTTGTTGACAGATCCTTTTTGCGCTGTTACCGTCATGATGGTAATTGAAAAGGCGGTGAATCTCAGACCTTTTCTCTCTGTACGGATCCTTTCCGCTCAGTAACTCCTGAACAGCGGTTATCATTTCTGTGGCATTGGTTACTATATGCCCGGCTGTAATGCACTCCACAGGCTGGTACGACAATCCGCGAAGTGATTCGTATCGCTCAAGATCGTAGAAATTAAATATAACAGGCTTGTCGCGATGCAAGAAATCAAAGTATGTGGACGTGTAATCTGTAATCAGTACATCCGTCTCTGCCATTATCGTGTACAGATTACACGTAAACGGGATATTGCGGTAATTCAGCAGACGTTTGCTGTCACTGTCTATTATGCATGATTGCTCTTGCCACGGATGTAACTTGTAGATAAGTATTGCTTTTTCTTTGTCCATCACAGCGGAAAGACTTGCCATGGATTGCTTATCCATCGCGAAACCGAATACGCTTCGCTTCTCACTCTCGCTTGTATCGTAATCCCTGTAGGTCGGAGTGTATAAAATAATCTTCTTGACCGGAATCTGCAGATATGCCGCCAATTGCCCGGCAATACTGTTGTCGGGAATAGGTGCATAGAAAATATCGTTTCTCGGAAATCCCAATGCAAGATGTCTATTCCAGTACAATCCCTTATCGACACACTGAATATGCGAAGATATTTTGGAGGTAGTTATCTGGTAAGAGTACGAGCGGTTGTAGTATTCTCTCAATTGGTCAAAACGTTTGTCTGTCAAATGTCTTTCGTCGCTCTTGAAGGGCGTAAAGTATCCTAACGACGTAACCGTTTGACTCCGAAGTTTGGACGTGAAGTTATAATATACGTCTGATGCAAAGGCGTATTGGCAATGATAAAACGCAATCAAATGCTTGAAAACCGGGCGTTGGGTAACTGCTGCGTATAGAAAAATGCAGTTGACGGCAGGATTGATTTGCCTGCAATAACTGATATACTCTTGTTCACGTTCTTTCTCGTAGTGAACAATGTAAAACGTATATCCGTTGTAACGCTTCTCGCGTAGCATGTAGTTGATCAGACATAAGGTGTTGTCTGCACCATAGTTGATCACGTCATAGTTGTCATGCTTGCAATTATGGTGAGGCAGAAAAAAGATATTTTTCCCGCTTTTGGGTGTACACCGGTTGATTATACGCAAACACGGGTGTATAATGTGCAACGATATGTATTGCCTTATTGTTTGCATAACTTCGATTTTATTAGGTTTTCTGTTTCGGTTAATGCTTCCAAACGGAATAATTTAGCCAGCAGATAATAGACTGCCACACCGGCAAATATGCCGACCACTAATTGCAAAAGCAACGAAGAAAGAAGAAAATGTGTGCAATATACAACAGCTCCCATAACCGCCGAGATCAGCAGATATGGTGCAATCAGCAGCATTTGCCGGAAGTAGGTTAAGTCCGGTAACATCTTACCTGTGTAATACGAGTTGATATACACGGACAGTAACGAATAGACTATTCGTCCGATACATACGGCAATCAGGCCGAATGGCAGCGAGGCAAACAAAATGGATATGGATATGATTCGCTTGATAATCTCCAGCCGCAAGATTAAACCGCTTTTGCCTTTTACCATCAGAATGTTTGTGTTGATTTTGCACATCGGATCCCACATCCAATCTATACACAACAACTGCAAGATAAGTGTCATATCCGCCCATTTCTCCGTGAATAATACAATGATGAACGGTCGGGACAACACCGCGAAACCTATCATCAGCGGGAAAATGACAAAACTGGATACAATGAGGAACTTCTTGTACGCTACCGCTAATTTTTCGTTATCATCCTTTAGGTTTACCAGAGTAGGGTAGGATACACGGGCCATGATAAACGCCATGTTGTTCGTCGGAAAACGTACAAGTTGGTCGGATTTGCTGTAATACCCTAGGTCCGTAGCGGTGAACTTCTTACCGATAACCAGTGTGTACAGGTTGTCATAAATCGTCCCGAGCAGGTTCGTTATCATCAGTTTGAAGCCGAATGAAAACATGCTGTTGAACGAAGCACGGGAGAAATGTAAAGAGGGCACCCAGCGAACGTAACAAAACAAAAGCAGTGTCTGTATTGTAAAGTTCGTAAGGGATTGCCACACCAGAGCCCACACACCTTGCCCCAGATATGCGGCAGTGATACCAACTATTCCTGAAATGATAGCGGCGGTAAACGAAATCTTGGCTTGAGTGCGGAAATCGATTTTGATCACCAGTTGTGTCCGGTGTACGATTGCCAGCGATGAAATAAGCAAGGAGATAGAGAATATCCGTGTAACCGGCACTAATAGTGGCAAATCGTAAAATGCAGCAATGGCGGGTGCCGAAAAGTACAGCAACGCGTAAACAACAATCGCAGTAACAAGATTGAAGAAGAATACCGTGGAGTAATCGTCTTGATCTCGATTTGTTTTTTGTATCAATGCATTCGAAAAACCGCTGTCTATCAGCGTTCTGGCAATTGCTATGAAGATGGCTAACATGCCAATCAATCCGTAATCCGACGGTAGCAGCAATCGAGCCATAAGAAGTTCAATGATGAATTGAACTCCCTGGGTCGAGAAACGTTCTATACCGCCCCAAATAATGCCGTTAACGGCTTTATTCTTGAGATTCTGATTGGCAATCATTATGTGGTGTAATTAAGCCGACTGCCTGTTATTTGTGTTGTATCCCGAATTGATCCAATGCTTGTTCAAACACCTGGAAGAATGCCACAATATCCTGTTCGTCTATCGCGCCTAAAGCACACAGCCGGAAGGTATTGGAGGTGCTGATCTTACCCGGATAGATAGTAAAACCTCGATCATAGCAGTAATCGTGTACTTTCTCAAAACTCCAATTCGGATCATTGGGATATTTGACGGATACTACCAACCCGGACTCAATCTGCCGGTCAATAACCGTCTCTAATCCCAACTTGTCAATGCCGCGATGGATGGCTTCATATACACGGCGGTGACGCGCGAACTTGGCTGTTTCACCCTCGGCAAAGTATTCCTTTAGCGCCTGGATAGTGGCATAGATAGTCTGCACGGGTGGCGTGAAATGCATCTCTCCGGTCTTCTCGAAGTATTCGTATTGCAGATACAGATTGGTGTAATATGAGCGTGTCGGATAGTTCTTTGACGCTTTGATAATATCTTCACGACCGATGATAAACGACAACCCGGACATTGCCATTAGTCCTTTCTGTGCCGAAGCCATGCAGAAGTCAATGTTGTCTTTCACTACGTCAACAGGAATCATTCCCAATGACGAAGTCGTGTCGCTCACGAAGATTGCACCGTATTTATGCGCCAGCGCACCTATCTCGCGTATCGGGTTAAGAACGCCTGTGCCTGTCTCATGGTGGCAGCAATATACCATTGCTACGTCCGGATTCTCCTGTAATGCACGTTCTACTGCTGCAAGGTCGGGCCGCTCAAACACGGACGATTTCAGGTCGATATGAGGCAAATGGTACATCTGGCAAACCTCAACTGCACGGGAGTTGTATGCGCCGTTGTTGACAACCAGCACTTTCTTGTTCTCCGGCAGCAAAGAGTTGATACATATATCGATATTGATTGTTCCTGATCCGCAGAACAGTACCGCCGTATATTGGTCAGCAGGCGCGTGGGCAACTTTCAGCAGATCGTTGCGCAAGCCTTTCATTAGTCCCGCAAACTCTTTTTCACGCGGACAAATATCCGGCACAACCTGTGCCAACTTGACTGTATCCGTTGTAGTGGACGGTCCGGGGTTTAATAGTATATTCCGTTTGATATTCATTTCTGTAACTCCTTCATTAGAGCCTCTTTATTCTGTTGCGGTGTAGTGGTCGGTCGCCCCAGATCTTTGCGGTTGCCTTTGCGCACATTCACATTGATCAGACTCACTCCGCCGATTGCCGCGTTATTCACATGATTCATTGCATGTATCAGAGCCGATTGGCTGTCAACGCTCACGACCTCTTTGTAGCCCACAGCCTTCGCAATAGCCTCTACATCTATCTTCTGACCGACTGTAGGTTGCCCGCCTACCGAATCATGTGCACCGTTGTTGAATACAATATGTACAAGATTCTTCGGATTATAGTCGCCAATGATTGCCAAACCTCCCATGTGCATGAGTAGTGCTCCGTCTCCGTCAAAAACAATCACACGCCTGTCAGGCTTTTGGAGAGCAATGCCCAAAGCGATCTGTGAGGCGTGTCCCATTGAACCGACTGTCAGAAAATCGTGTGCATGGTCTTGCCCTTTTGCCTCGCGATACTCAAAGAGTTCGCGACTGATCATACCTGTTGTAGAAACAATAATATCGTCTTCTCGCAGTTTATCCACAACAATTTGTATCGCTTGTTCACGGGCTAATGCCCAATCTTGAACAACTTGATTTTGCAGTTGGTATTCGTCAAATGTGCCTTTACGCACAACAAGTGCATAGGCTGTATTGGTCGCTTGTATCGTTTGGAGTGCCGCTGCAACCTGCTCTTGCCAGTTATTGTCCAGCACTGCGTATGGCACGCCCATCGTTTCGAGCAACGAAAGCGTCACTTTACCCTGCTTCACATGTTGCGGCTCGTCGTGCACTCCGGGTTCACCGCGCCAACCGATAATCAGCAGCATAGGCATTTTATATACATCTGCATCCATCAGGCTGAGTAGCGGGTTGACAATATTGCCCTCACCCGAGTTCTGCATATACACGCAGCCTGTTTTGCCTGTCGCCAGATGGTATCCGGCTGCCAGACCGACTGCATTCCCCTCGTTGGCGGCAATGATATTATTCTCCCGCCGGATAGTATCTGTGATATAGGCACAAAGGTTTTTCAGCAGTGAGTCCGGCACGCCGGCAAAGAACTCCACTCCGCCTGTTCGCAAGGTTTCTATAAAGTCTTTGGGCGCTATCATTGTTTCGTTCCGGGAATGAGGGTTAATATCTGCTTTATCGGCATACAATACTCTTCTGATGCCTCTTTGCACCTGCCGTGTTTCAGAATCGATTCAGCGCAATGCACCATTGCGGGATATGCGCTGCGCAGCATGTGATTAGCGTAGATAACGATGTTAACGCCCCACCGGGCAAACTCGTCTTCCGTTATATGGTTGAACGTGGTAGGTACAACCACTATCGGAGTGTGGTTGTCTTGCTCGCGAAAACGGGTGCAGAACTCATGGATATCTTCGCCGTCTTTGTTGCGGGAATGAATCATTATTCCGTCTGCCCCTGCAGCGACATAAGCAAAGGCGCGCTCCAACGCATCTTCTACCGGCTTGCCGGCAATCAGCGATTCTACACGGGCTATGATCATGAAGTCACGGGTCACTTGAGCAGCCTTGCCTACGCGGATCTTGTCGCAGAAGCCCTCAATAGTATCTTGCGTCTGCTTGGCTTCTGTTCCAAACAGGGAGTTTTGCTTTAGTCCTACTTTGTCTTCGATGATTACAGCAGATATGCCTAAGCGCTCCAAGGTGCGAACCATGAACGGGAAATGTTCCGGCTTGCCTCCTGTGTCGCCGTCGAAAATAACGGGCTTGGTGGTTACCTCCAGTGTGTCATTCAGGTCGTGCAAACGGGTTGTCAGATCCACCGCTTCAATGTCCGGCTTGCCTTTGCTGGTCGAGTCGGTGAGTGAAGAAGCCCACATACCATCGAACTCCAGCGTTCGGTCACCGTTCTGGATATTGGTGTGCTCTACAATCAATCCGGTCAAGCCGCTATGGCTCTCAAGAATGCGGACTATAGGCTTCGCTGTAATTAGCCGGCGAAGCGTTTGCATACGGGCTTGTGGCGTTGTGCCCATCTTGGCGAATTCTTCCGCCAGACCTGAAGAAGAGATACCTTGCGTATATGGGATCTCAATCACTTCACCGCCTTGCTCTTTCATCACACGGAACACTTCCTCGCGGATGTATCTGTCAGGTCCCTCGCGCCAATCATCGCCATGAATGATGTAATCAGGTTTGTACTTTTTTAGATTTGGCACGTAACTCCAATCGTCCTGTGACACGACCTTTGCAACGCCTTGAATATGCTCCACCACGTTCTTGCGTTGCTCGTATGTCAAGTATGGCAATCTTTTGTGCGTCGCAATCGCTTTGTCTGTGAACAGACCGATAATCAGATCGCCATATTTTGCTCCTTCCGTGATAATGTTTATCAATCCGGGGTGCATAATGTCGGCAATCATGCCGAGATATACTGTTTTTGTCATATTGTTTGTGTTAGTCTATACAAATGTGATCTTCTGCATAACTGAGATCACGTATGTCGTCTATTTCGTACCAGATACACTTGTCGTCTTTTACGACGTACAGCGGTGCTATGTTTCGGGACACATATAGCAATTCGTATTCATAACCTAATTTAGGCGTGCTTTGCCACTTGCCGGCATAATCGTCAACCATGATTTGGTAGAACGAATGACTGATCTTGTGTATTCCCACCAATTCTCCGCTTGGCGTCAGTTGTGATTTGTCGGTCGAGCACATTGTTAACTCCCCGTTAGCATTCATCTGCACGTAGTATTGGTCTTGAAACTTGCGTACGGATGTTATGAGCATAGCCGACGGATAGTTACTCTCCAGCAGTGTTGTGATGGCTCTGGCATTGAATACAAGATCGGATTCCAGCAACAGAAAATCGCTTGTTCCGATTGCGTCGCGGCAATTGTAAAGGGTGTACATGCTGTTCGTCTCTGCATACAATGGACTGAACACGCATTCAATCTGAGGATATTTTTCCCGAAGTGCGTTGTAGCATTCTTGCTTGTAACCGGTGCCGATGATTATTCGGGATATACCGCACGAAATGAGTGTCTGTATGGAGCGCTCAATCATCGGTTTGTGCTTGAACATAACAAACCCTTTGGGCATATTCTCGGTCATGTCACCGAACCGCGTACCCATTCCTGCTGCTAATATTACTGCTGTCGTAATCATGATTGACTGAATCCGTTAATATGAAAACGTTTAGTCCAGATTGTCGTGTCTGGTCCAGAAGATTGCCAATAATTGATTCTTGCAAACGACACAGGCTGTTATGATGGTTGCAAAGAATAACATAGCAAGCACAAAAATCATGCGTTTGGGTCCGGCGGGCTTCATCGGGATAGTGGATGATTGCAGCACAGTGAATGCCGGAGTGTTCTCTTGCAGACGTGCCTGCGTTGCCAGGTACTGCTTCTGGAAAGACGTGTAGGCAGCCTGCTTGATCTCCATCTCTGTCTCCAGATTTTGTGCCTCAATGCGGTACTTCTCCAGATTGATTCCGCTGTGGCTGTCCACATAGCGTATATATGCTTCGCTTGCACGCTGGTATTCGGCGTAAGCCTCGCGCATAACGCCCTCATAGTAGGTGAGATCGCTTCGGCTCTTAGCCGTGCGGTAGTCAACGATGAATGTTTGCAGTGCGGCACAAACCGAGTCTGCCACTATTGCACTGACAATCTTGTCCTGAGCGGTAATGTTCAGCGTAATGACGTCAGTCTTCTTGTCAATTGTGCATGATATGTTGGCGTCCATCATTTTAATGGCAGTCCATTGCTTCTTGTTCAGGCAAAAAACATTTTTCTCATTACCTTCTTCCGCCTTCTCAACCTTGACCTCTTTCTCTTTCGGACTTAGCCACAGAATGATAGTATTCTTCCACCTCCTCCAAAAGGCACTTTTCTGATGCGTGAGCAAGTAATCATAATAAGTGCCGTTGAACGATTCGTCTGCCGTATAGATAGGTATATCGAACAAGTTGATCAGGAAATTGGGCGAAGAAATAATGTCCGGGTACAAGTACGGGCGCAGTGCATCCGCACCTGACATACTTTGCATATTAAACCCGAAGGTCGATGCCAATGTCTGCAATGTGCCCGATGAACCGAAATCTTGCGATTCGGGAGCCAACTTGACTTCGCATACGTAATACCTCGGTACACAAAGTATCAACGCGGAAGACGCGACGAACGTGGCAAGGAGTACCCAATAGAACACTTTGCGCCGTTGCCAGATGGTTTGAAACATCGCTTGTATGTAATCCGGTTGCTGCTCAGATTGTATGGCGTGATTTGATTCTTCCATAACGGTTATTGTTGCTGTTGTTACTTTGGACTACTACTAATGTTGTTGCGAGTAGCATTGATGATCAGTGTGGTCAGTGTGGCGGCAACGCTGGCGAGTGAGGCGCTGGCGGACGCTATGCTGACCCATTGCGTGGCGTTACCCGGCTGGCGCTCGGGTTTGCTGGGCACTACAATCTCGCAGCCCGGTTGTACCTTGCCGCCAAAGGTGGGGTGAACCTTGCCGTTGGCATAAATGATATACGCCTTGCTGCGGCGTGCACGGTTGCTGTAGCCGCCTGCCTGATTGATGTAGTAGCGGGCGTTCTTGCCCTGAATGAAACTTACGGTGTTCGGATAGAGCACCTCGCCGTTGATCTTGACCGTGTTGTTGACGGTAGGGATAATCAGTACATCGCCTTCGCGGAGTGTGATATCTTCATCGCTGCCCGGGTTGGCGAGGGCTTCCGCCAGGTCGATACCTACCCAGTACGTATCACCTAGATCCAGTTTCTCGATATTCACGCTATCCTTGGCGGATGCGGCTTTGTTGATCTTGAGCAACTGGTCGCGGCGCAGTTTCTCCTCGGGTGTCATGCGCCGTTGCAGTCGCGCACCGGTGGTGTAGGCGTGACTGCTCAATCCTCCGGCTTGCAGCACCAGGTCGGACAGACGGTCGTCCTGCGTCTTCATTGTATAAGTGCCCTCAAACAGCACTTCGCCCTGAATACGCACGTTCATCTGCTGACCGAACGCCGGGCTGCGGCGAACGAACACTTCGTCGTACGGCTCAAGCAGGAAACCGTGGTCGTTCAGCCCGAGGCTGTCGTTGAGTTCAACGGTGAACAGTTGCGTCTTGATCTGCATCTCCTCTTTTGCCTTCGGGTCAATCACGCGACGGGCAATGTCCACCTTGCTCACCGAGGCTTTTTCGGTCAAACCGCCGGCACGAAGAATCAGATCTTCCACACTCTCGTTGTGGGCGTAGGCAAAGGTGTCCGGCTGATAGACCTCGCCGTGAATAACCACGATCAGGTTCTCGAGTTCGTTCTTGCGCGAGGGAACGAAGAGTTGGTCTTCGTTGCGCAACTGGATATCTTCCGCAGTGCCGTTCAGGATACCTTGCAGGTCGATAGCCAGGGCGAGGTATGTGCGGTCGAGTTGCATGCGGTAGAGCACGGCGCGGGTGGCAGACGCATCTTCGCTCAGCCCATCGGCTGCGGCTACCAGACTGCTGACTGTCGTGACGTTCTCGTCCAAGCCGTAGAAGCCCGGGCGGAACACTGCACCTTGTATCTCCACCGTGTTCTTCAGTCGCGGCAGGATAGCGGCTACGTCAATCGAGTCGCCGTCCATGAGCCGGAACGAACCGAAGTCGGCATTGCGGATCGTGTGTACGGATTGTGCGCCGTTGTTTCTGCGCATCACACGAACTGCATCGGTATAAGCCTCGCCGCTGAATCCTCCGGCGAAGTACAGCAGGCGATCCAAAGTCTCGTCAGGTTTCATCTCGTAGTACATCGGTCGTTTGACTTTGCCGTCGATGCAGGCGAGTGCGTTGTAGGTGTTAACGATCACTACATCGCCGTCCTCCAGACGCACATCGCCGTCCAGCACGCCGTCCATGAGGTAACTGTACAAGTCCACCTGACTGAGCAGTTGGTTCTGGCGGAAGATACGTATGGCACGCAGTGTACCTTTCTCGGTTACGCCGCCCGCCATGTACAGGGCGTTCATCACATTGGCGAAGGCTGACAACTGGTAGGAGCCCGGTGTGGTCACTTCGCCCATGACGTTGACGGTTATTGTGCGCGTCTGACCCAGACTGAGCATGATCTGGCTGCCCTGGTAACGCTTGCCGATAGTGTTCTTCAGCCGGCGGGTAGCCTCGATGATCGTTAGCCCGCCCAGTTGAACAGGACCGTAACCGTCAATCGTGATTGTACCGTCCGGACTAATGACAGAGCGGATGTTCAGTTGCCCGGCACCGTAGATGTCGATGATCACTTCGTCGCCTGCGCCCAGAGTGTAGTTCTTCGGCGTCGCCTGGTTCATGTTCGGCTGGTACTGCGCATCGGGCGTACGGAAGATGTCCTGCCCGAATACGCGGCTCTTCTGTGCCTCCATGCTCAGCAGTTGTGCGTTGAACATCGGCTGCGTGAAGTCAAGTGTCTGGTCGTTAGTAGGCAGTGCTTCTCCGTTGTTTTGCCGTAGCCCGTTACTTTGCAGATTGGCGGGATTGGTCTGGTCGCCCATTGTCTGCTGCATGGCACCCATCTGCTGGTTCAGGCGCTGCAGCTGCTCAACCGTTGCACCGCTCTTGAGCAGTTGCTTGGCTATATCCATCTCCGTCAGACCTTGCGCATGCAGGTTCAGCGCTGTCTGAACAACTTGCTGGTCGGTTAGTGCCATGGCATACACCAGCGGCAGCAGAAACATCAGCAGTAGGGCTGTTCGTGTCTTATTCATAAGTGTTTGATTTTCGCAGAATTTATTGTTCGCAAAATTGCTGTTTGCAGAATTATTGTTTTGCAGAATCAATCCCGCATGTAAATATCTCGTGTATAAACTTTGTCCTTCACGTCGTCCAAACAGGTCTCATAGCGGTTGGCAATGATTGCCTGGCTCTGCTGCTTGAACTCGTCGAGGTTGTTGACAACCTTGCTGCCGAAGAACGTTGAGCCGTTCTCGAGAGTGGGTTCGTAGATGATCACCGTGGCACCTTTTGCCTTGATACGTTTCATCACACCCTGAATACTCGACTGCCGGAAGTTGTCGGAGTTAGCCTTCATGGTCAGGCGATAGACACCGATGATACACGAGCGTTCCTGTTTGGCATCGTAGTCGCCGCGGTGGTAATAGTCGTAGTACCCGGCTTTGGCAAGCACACGGTCGGCAATGAAGTCCTTGCGTGTGCGGTTGCTCTCGACGATAGCACCAATGAGGTTCTCCGGCACATCCTGATAGTTGGCAAGGAGTTGCTTGGTATCTTTCGGCAGGCAGTAACCGCCGTAGCCGAACGAGGGGTTGTTGTACTGTGTGCCGATACGCGGGTCGAGACAAACGCCTTCGATGATTTTCTGGGTGCTGAGACCTTTCATCTCGGCGTAGGTGTCCAGTTCGTTGAAGAAACTGACGCGCAGAGCGAGGTAGGTGTTCGCAAACAACTTCACAGCCTCCGCCTCGGTAAAGCCCATGTACAACGTGTCGATGTCCGGCTTGAGTGCGCCCTGTTGGAGCAAGGCAGCGAACCGATGGGCGGCATTCGTGAGTCGTTCGTCGCTGAAGTCAGTACCAACAATGATCCGCGAGGGATACAGATTGTCGTACAACGCTTTGCTCTCGCGCAGAAACTCCGGCGAGAACAGGATATTACGGCTGCCGGTCTGCTGGCGGATATGCTCGGTGTAGCCCACGGGAACGGTGGACTTGATCACCATGAACGCGTCGGGATTGACGGACATGACCAGACGAATAACCGTCTCTACCGCCGAGGTGTCGAAGTAGTTACGCTGCGGATCGTAGTTAGTGGGCGCAGCTATAACTACAAACTCGGCATCCTTGTACGCCGACTCGGCATCCAACGTGGCGGTGAAATTGAGTTCCTTCTCGCGAAGGTACTTTTCGATATATTCGTCTTGTATAGGCGACTGCCGGCGGTTGAGCATCTCGACCTTTTCGGGGAGGATGTCCACGGCAGTCACCTTGTTGTGTTGTGCAAGAAGTGTGGCTATACTCAAGCCTACGTATCCTGTGCCTGCTACTGCTATGTGCATATTGTTAGTGTGTTTGTGTGTGTCAGCCAAATTTGGCTGACTGATTAGAGTCTTGCATCCACGAGTTCGCGGGGCACAAAACCTTTCACATCGAAGATCACGGCGCCTTGCTCGCGGTATTTCTTGAAGTCAAACGTCTTGAACTGGTTGTGGCTGACGCAGGCAACGATGGCTTCGTACTTCTTCTCGGGGTCAACGGCTGCTATCAGTTCCTTGCCGTACTCGTGACGAACGACCTCGGGCGAAGCCCAGGGATCGTAGATATCCACGCGGCAACCAAAGTCCTCCAGTTCGTTAGCGATGTCCACGACCTTGGTGTTTCGGCAGTCGGGGCAGTTCTCCTTGAAGGTCACACCCAGAATCAGTACGTTCGAGTCCTTGATCTTGTGGTCCTTCTGGATCATGAGTTTGAGCGTCTTGTCGGCAATGAACTTCGCGATGGAGTTGTTCACCGCACGTCCGGACAGTATAACCTGCGGCTCGTAACCGAGAGCTTTGGCTTTGTGAGCGAGATAGTACGGGTCCACGGATATGCAGTGCCCGCCTACGAGTCCCGGACGGTACTTCAGGAAGTTCCACTTTGTGCCGGCTGCCTCTATCACGTCGTTCGTGTCTATACCCACGCGGTCACAGATCAGAGCAAGCTCGTTCATGAACGATATGTTCACGTCGCGCTGGCTGTTCTCCACTGCTTTGGCGGCTTCCGCCACTTTCATGTTCGGTGCGCGGTGCGTGCCGTTCTCCAGTATGCTGTTGTAGAGCGCATCCACAATGTCCGCAACCTCGGGTGTCGAGCCGGAGGTTATCTTCTTGATCTTCGTGAGCGTGTTCACTTTGTCACCCGGGTTGATACGTTCCGGCGAGTAGCCACAGTAGAAGTCCTGATTGAACTTCAGCCCCGAGAACTTCTCCAGTACAGGCACACAATCCTCTTCGGTGCATCCCGGGTAAACGGTTGATTCGTATATCACTATGTCGCCACGGTTGAGCGTCTTGCCTATCAGTTCGCTGGCGCTGAGCAGCGGCTTGAGATCCGGTGTGTTGAACCGGTCGATTGGTGTGGGAACGGTCACGATGTACGTGTTCGCCTGCTTCAGTTCGCTGATGTCAGAGGTCAGTGTCAGTCCTACTTTCTTCGTCGTCTCATACAGATCGCGAGCCTGCTTCATGCCGACAAGGTCGGCTTCCAAGGTGTGATCTTTGCCGGCATTGAGTTCAGCAACACGCGGCTCGAAGATGTCGAAGCCGATAACGCGGTACTTCTTGCCATACTCAATTGCCAGTGGCAGACCTACATAACCCAGCCCTACCACTGCGATAACTCTGTTTGTTAAATCCATATTTTCTTGGTGTGTTTAGAATGTTCGTTTTTATGCGTATTCATAAAGCGGGCACAAAGATACGAAAAAAAAATGACATTTGCAAATTTTTCACAGAAAAAAGTTTGTTGTTAGGCTGTTTTAGCGTTTTATGGGGTTTGCGTGTGCCACAATTGCGCGTAATAAGCCGCAAAAACGAGGATTTTGGACATTTGCTTGAGAGGAAAAATGCAACAAAAAGTATATAATACCTAGTATTATATAGAATATGCATGAAAGTTGTAAAAATCTCGGTTTATCCTACGGTTATCCTACGGTTATGTTGCGGTTATCCTTTGGTAAGGATTCGATAATGGGTCGAAAACGGGTCGAAAATGGAACGGGAATGGAGCGGAGATGGAGAGGAGATGGAATATGTGCGGGTGTAGGCAGAATGGAGACGGATTGCAAAAAACGTTCCGTTCGATCGGGGTTTTATCGAGGGAATGTCGAAGGTTTGTCGTGGTTGATAGTGAAACGATGGAGCTCACAGATTAACCAAATTAAGTAAATCGAATATTTTTTTCGTCAACAATTACCAAAAATTATCACAAATTTTTTGAAACCCCAAACGCGGCGGTACGCTCGCTTCAAAAAAACAAGGCAAGGATTGCTCCCTGCCTTGAGTTTGAATAGTTTTGTCAAGCGATTATGAAGTCGCTCATGGAAATGCATTTGTTACTCGCTCATGGAAATCGCGAGCACAGAACACTTAATTTACCTCTACGCCTTGGATGGTGTAGGTCTTGCCATCGCGGAGGATAAGGACCTGATTGTCGCGCATGAACTTGCGCGGTGCAAGGGCGGACTGCAGCACATCGGTTGAAGTTGCCACGCCGGTTGTAGTGAAACTGCCGGAGTAGGATGCCACCTCTGCATCTTCCGCATCTTTGGCGGTGATCGTATAGCCGTACTCGGTGTTGCTGCTCAGACCTGTTACGGTGAACTGCAAGCCGTTGGCGGTCATTACGGCTGCCGGAGCCATCGATTGTCCGTCGCGACCGGGTGCAAACGCAATGTCTGTCAGCTGACCGTTGGCATTGAACGTGAGATGGCAGAACAAATCGCCGTCTTTGGTGATATCGATGGTATATGAGGCGGCTTCGTTCGATACAGGCCAAGTAAAGGTTGCCGAGTTGGCTGAAGGAACGACTGTTGCCGTGTTATCGGTCACTGTTGTCTCGCTCGCACCAATGGTGAGGATGGAATAGAAATCTTTCCAGCCGGTTGCACTGCGGAACATCTCTTCCGAACCTGCCAAGACATATATCGTACAAGCGTACTTGTTGACCTCCTCAAAGGTGTTGCTTGTAGCCGAAGCCGGTGTCTTGCGGTAGTTGTAGATAGCCGTAAGGTTGTTGCAGTTGTAAAACACACGCTCTTGCAGTTCACGTACATCTTTGCCTAATATAATAGTGCTCAGCGTCTTGATATCGGCAAACGCTTCGTTGCCAATCACACCTACTCCATCTTCAATCACCAGTTCTTTCATTTCCTTAACGGCTTCAACGCCATAACGCATGTTTGTCGTCAGGTCGCCCTCACCGCTGATGGTTAGCGTCTGATTGTCGGTGTCGTAACGCCATGTAAGTTGCAGGTTATCACCGCACGTACCGTATTTGTCCACTGCAAAGATTGCTTCAAGAGTTGTATCCTGACGGAGTTCAAAGGTTCGCGGGTTATCGGTGTTGCCGTCTGACCATTGTGTGAAATGATAGCCATAGTCGGGAGTTGCCGTTAACAGCATATCGTCACACTTCGTTTGCGGATAGATAACACTTCCGTTTTCTGCAGTTATGGTAATTGTATATGGAACGGGTTCGTATTTTACTCTACTGTCATTCTTCAGCAGTTGTTTGAATCGCTCCATTTCTCCGCACGGGACATAAATCGAGGTCATACTGCTACATCCCCCGAAAGCCTCATCTCCAATGATTATTACGCTACTGGGAATCGTCACGGAGGTCAAACTGCTGCAACCTGCGAAAGCCTCATTTCCAATGCTTGTGATGCTATTGGGAATCGTTACAGAGGTTAAACCGGTGCATTCAGAGAAAGCATACCATCCTATACTTGTAACACTATTGGGAATCTCAACTGCTGTCAAGCTGCTGCAATTGGAAAAGACACTCTCTCCAATGCTTGTTACACTATTGGGAATCGTCACAGAGGCCAAACTGCTGCAACCAGAAAAAGCACCCTTTCCGATGTTTGTGACGCTATTGGGAATGGTAATAGAGGTCAAACTGCTGCAATCGGAGAAAGCATAATTTGCAATGCTTATGACGTTATTGGGAATGGTAATAGAGGTCAAACTGCTGCAACCGGCGAAAGCACTATATCCAATGCTTGTGATGCTATTGGGAATCTCAACTGCTGTCAAGCTGCTGCAATTGGAAAAGACACTCTCTCCAATGCTTGTTACACTATTGGGAATCGTCACAGAGGACAAACTGCTGCAACCTGCGAAAGCCTCATTTCCGATGCTTGTGACGCTATTGGGTATGGTAATAGAGGTCAAACTGCTGCAACCGGCGAAAGCATAATCAACAATGCTTGTGATGCTATTGGGAATCGTCAAAGAGGTCAAACCGCTGCAACCATAGAAAGCATAATCTACAATAGTTGTTACACTATTGGGAATAATATACTCCCCTTGCTTGCGAGTAGGATATTGGATGAGCGTGGTTTGTTGCTTGTTGAACAAAACTCCTTCTTTTGAGCTATAATTTGAGTTATCACCGGCTACACTAAAAGAGGTCAAGCCACTGCAACTAACGAAAGCATTATCTCTAATAATTGTGACGCTATTGGGTATCGTAATAGAGGTCAAACTGCTGCAATTGCTGAAAGCCATCCATCCGATGCATGTGACGCTATAGGTAGTGCCACTATAGGTGACAGACGCAGGGATATCGGCAGTGGTGAGACTCTTGTAGTTGTTCTCATTAAAATACTTATCATATGTCACCTCTGCGGTTTTGTCCTCCTTGAGGTTGTAATACAGATTGCCAATCTGAACCTTTTCGGCAAACATCGTTCCTACGCTTGCAAAAAACGCAAGAAGTAAAGTAAATTGTTTGAATTTCATACACATAAAACTCTCCTATTAAAATTCGTCACAAAATTACAAAAATATTCTTACATTTGCAAATCTTTTTGTACTTTTTTCCAAAAATGACGCAGAAAATTCAAATTTATTTGCAAATGTCGATTTTTTTTCGTAACTTTGTAGGCAGTTTTGCGTGTGTACGTATATGCGAGTAAAATTGAAACAAATAATTGCGTTGTTTGGACTGCTGCTCGCGGTCAGCATCGGAGCGCTGGCGGCAGAGAGTACGGCGGTAGAGGGTGCGTCGGCGGGGCAAACGAAGATCGCGCCGCAGGATATGTTCTTGACAGGTACGCCCATCGGTTCATCGCCCTCCGTGGAGTATGTGAACTTTACGGCAACCACTACACAGAACCTGCCCAAAGATGCGTTTGACAGAGATATGAATACGTACTTTGCGTCGTATGAGCGTTCGTACACGTGGGTAGGACTTGATCTTGGGAGCAGGCACGTGATAACACGCGTCGGGTGGAGTCCGAGAAATGACGGTCAAGGTCCGAAGCGCGTGCAGTTGGGCGTGTTCGAGGGCGCTAATCAGCCGGACTTTATGGATGCCGTGCCGCTGTACGTCAACGACAAGCAAGGAACAATAGGAAAGATTGATTATGCGGATGTCGATTGCTCGGTAGGCTTCCGATATGTGCGTTACATAGGTCCGAACGATGCACGTTGCAACGTGGCGGAGTTGGAGTTCTACGGCTATCCGGGCGACGGAGACAGCACGCGGCTATATACGCCGACAAACCTGCCCTG
>Ga0247610_10002831_pt1 | contig 19616 bp, 33 predicted proteins | sample 174DNAGHGhighgp2_FD_193483 | JGI IMG/M metagenome (GOLD analysis project Ga0247610, IMG submission 193483) | Sheep rumen microbial communities from Palmerston North, Manawatu-Wanganui, New Zealand - 1742 DNA GHGhigh gp2 | ecosystem: Host-associated > Mammals > Digestive system > Stomach > Rumen...
TCAACGAATCCTTTACCTTTAAACTCATCGCTAGTGATTATTTTTTTAAGCTCTTTATTTTGGCTGTATTTGGCTTTATTTGCATCCACCATAATCTTATAGCGAATATCATTCCAAACCTTATCATCATAGTTCCTGACTATGCGGCCAAGTTCTTTTGTTTTCTTTGGGTTTTTGGTTGCAAGGATTTTATCAGCAACTTCTTTATCGCCAAATATAACAGCTTTCATATACATAAAATACTGTTCAGTATTGTGGAAATGATGTTTTTCTAAATTTCCATCAATCTTTGTTTCAGCATCAAATTCAGCCGGATACCAATTACTTGGCCAATCTCCCCAAAATAAAATGTGTTTATCAGTTACTTTCATACTTCAAAATCTCTTAATTCAATTTCTTTTTTAATTATGTATTCATACAAACGTGGAGTTCTTTCAAACGTTATCCTGCCGATATCAACGTTTAGTAAACCTGAATAAGGAAAAACAATACTAACTGGTTTTAGTTTTTTACAAGCTTTTTTAATGACTTTAATATCTTCATCAATAACTTTCTTGAATTCTTCAAATTCTTCTTCCGTCCAATTTTCGCCCACACACCTTTGGATTGTAATTGGAAATGCATTGTCTAGCCCTCTTATACTTGCGGAATAGGCAGCTGTGCGCTTTAGGCCTTTTTTATTAAACCTTTTAGAGTAATTAGACTCATCAGATATTTCTATTGTACCTGATGTTCTATCACAATTATCAATAAATATGTATAGGTTTTTTGTGTCATTAACAACAGATTTCCTGCTATATTGCGCTTTACGAAGTATCATAGTTTAAGATAATCTAATATTGGATAACAGTTTTTACTAATTTCTTTTCTTTCATTATCATTATATTTTTCTTTCTGCGTAAGTAAATAGTCCACTTCTTCTCTTGCATTTCTTGGGCAAGCGATTTTTGAATATCTACCACATTCCCAATCTATAATAGCAGCAAGCCAATCTATTTTGTTTAATCCGTAATGCCTTCCTGAAAATATATGATGCTTATTGTGATACTTATGCCATTTCTGAACACGTTTATAATCTCTCCAAAAAAGTTTCAACCAAGGCTTTTCAATATCGTGTAATAGATATTTAGGCTTCCAAGTACCAAGTTTCATTGCTACAATGTTATATGCCCTCCAGTGTGCAAACCAATATCTGAATGAACTTCTTTCTTCCTTTGAGAACTTTGGTAAATTGTTTAATATATTATCGTAATTAATCATCAGTCACTAAATAAATCAATTATGTAAGTTAATGCCATTATTCCCATAAAGCAAAAGCAGCATAGGCTTAACCAGAAGTTTGCTTTAACTAATTGCCTGCTCATATAGCATTCTGCCGCTTTACCTAATCCTATAGTCATAAGGAATACGTATATTGTGACAGTAAAACTGAAAAACACTTCCATATTATCCTAATATTTCTTTAAATGGTAAATAGTTTCCTTTTGGATTATGCTCTTTGTGAGAATTTCCGTCATCAAGAACTGCAAATACAATTTTTTCAAATTTGTCTTTATAGTCAGGTTCATTGAGAACTTCTTTAAATAACTTTGCAACATCTTCCGGCGGATTAGCAAATGCGCCACAACCAAATGCTCCAAGAACTAATGAATCGTTTTCCCAAAATATAGCAAGATTAAGCATAGTTCTTATCTTTTCTTTTGTTATGTTCTTAGCCCAATCGGTAAGATGACCTTTCGAATCAACAGGCGGGTTTTTCAATGCTGCAATTGTTATAATATCAATTGGGAATGTTTCATCAAGGAATTCATAGTTTCTATCTTCGCTTGCCCTAAATACTGAAATTGAGGGAGAATAAATCGCCCCGTGATTTACAGGTAGTGGATATTGTTTTTTTTCAAGAGGCAATCCATATTCTTTTGCAAGCGTATCAATAAATCTAAAAATTGATTCAAATAGATTGGTTCTACGGCAGATATTTTCTTCTTGCGCCCTTGAGCCATTCCTTACTCCACCTCCAGGAACTCTGAATGAAGCAAAATTAACTACGGCCGGAGAATATCCATTATCATATAAATCTTTTGCAGCATAAAGGCAATCTTCGTTGATAACGCTTATTTCAGTTTTATATCTTTTAAGTTTATCAAAATTTATTTTCTTTTTAATATCACTGTCATAAAACTCTACATTATCAATAGATAGTCCATTTGAAGTGTGTGGTATTTCAACCTTGTCACCTTTGCCATTGATATAAAATCCGTCATTTACTACTTTGACGGTTTCATTAAACACATTAATTCTATCACTTCTTTCCATATTTATTCATTTTTGTACAAATATACAAAAAAATATTTAAATAAAGAAATATTTAACATGTTTTAATAATATATAAAATAATATAAATATATTAATAATAATTATTATAATATATATATCTATTATTAATAGAACGGCTCTTTTCTTTTAATCCAAGATTTGTTAAATATATTGTGAGAATTAATAAAATAACTCCAAAAATTAGCTTCCAGATTCTCCAAATTATTTCGTCTTGTTTATCAAAAATACTTGATAAAGCAGTAACGGTTAAAATTAAGGCAATAATTGCCGGTAAAAATGCAAATATTTCCATATTAATTAATAATGTATTTTTTTTCTAAAGCATTATCAATTTCGTTGCACGCATCGTTTACAAAGCCATATTCAAGCGTTTTATCAGCAGCAAGTAAACAAGTATTGACTCCTACAAGAGTTTTCTCTGACAAAGTTGCCCCTATTGCATCATATGAATTTAAACGCTCTTTAATAGCATCCAATTTTTCAAATATATCAATTTTATATTGAGCAATTCTTTTATCTTTCTGGGCCATAAGTTCCTTCTTTAATTAAATTATACATTTCTTTTTCAAAATAAACCAATTGGCTTTCATTAACATATTTCCAATATCTTTTTACATTATTATGAATAAATCTGAAATTAAGATATTTTTCTAGTATATTTTATTTCCATTATTTTATAATTTTTAATTTATTGTTTTTATAATCTATAGAAACTTCCCCTAACTTTTTTAAAACATCTTGGCCTAATAATAATGAAGCATCGCCATTTTCTTGTATTGTGCAATCAATGTCTTTCAATTCAATGCCGCCAATGTTTATTGATTTTAATTTCATTGTTGGGCAATCATTTTTACTGTTATCCGCATATATACATGTAACTTTACCGGATATGTCGTCATCACTTACAATATTAAGATGCTTCATGTAATAATACTCAGCAGATGTAATTTGTACTCCTGAGCATCCTGTATCTAACATAAAGTTCATATCAACGCCATTAACTTTAGCAATCAAATAAACAGAATTATCTGTAACCTTAATAGGGACTATTGCTAAAGATGTATCTATTGGCTCTTCTATTTTTTGCTCAGGCGTTTTAATTTCAATTGTAACGGAGTCTGTCTTAATAGACGCAGTATCACGTGGTGTAGAGCCTGCCCTAAAAACCATTTCTAAAACCTCTTCTTTTGCCGTTTGAGAGGCTTTTGGCATTGTTTTGGTAAATGTATAAGCTATAATAAAAATAATAACTACAGCGAACATTATATATCCGAAACAGCCAAACTTTTTTTTGCCGTATGAACTCATATATTAATTAGTTTTTTTAGGTTCTGTATAAGAAACTGGCTCATAAAGCCCAACACCAGTAATTATAATTGGGCCAACAATAGTTTCACAAGTAAATATAGACCATACTAAATTGCCTGCACATATTTCGTATTCCACACCTTCTATTTTAGCATAGTCTCTATCAAACCAGCCATATGCGTGAGCAGTAAATTCTGTGCCATCAGATTTTTTAAACGTTTTACTATCAGCGCAACCACTGAATAAAGTAGCACTGTATAAAATTATAATTGCAGTAAATAATGAAAATATTTTTTTATTCATGCTATTTTTGTTCGTTAATTAGTTCTTTTTTCCATTTTTCGGGCATTTTTATTTTATTTATAATTGGAAGCGGAAATCTGGCAATTGGAGGCCTATTTTTTTCCTTAAAAATCTCTGAAAAATAGTTATCTACTTCTTTAGTGTAAACTTTAAGTTCATATTCGTTAGCTTCCCTTAAATATTTTATATTGTAATTATTTTCAATGTCATCTTCATCTGACAAACCCATGCCACACATAAAGCAAGGAGAATCATCTTCGCCTAGTCCTAAAATGTAATTAAGATGCCCATCATTGTCAACATACATTACTTGTTTCATTACTCCATCAGGAGATTCATGACCGCAATATCGGCCAACAGTAATGATTTTACCTACAAATGGTTTTAATTTTTCTAGCATAATTATTTTTTAATAAATTTAGATTCGCCATCAGTGGCCTTAATGTTAATCTTAGGTTTCATAAAAAACTTTATATCACAAGTATCTTTAATTAACTCTACTATCTCTTCCATAGGCTTATAAGCGTCTGGAGCCTCGTCAAGCGTGTTTTGGCATACAGAAGTAGAATATATGCCTGCATCATTCATTTGCTTCTGAAAGGCTGCAAAATCAATCTTTTTCTTGGCCTGTGACCTACTCATAATACGTCCTGCGCCATGAGGTGCTGAACAATTCCAATCTTCATTTGATTTGCCTTCGCAAATGGCTAACCCGTCTTTCATATTGAAAGGTATAATCATTTTTTCTCCGGCATAAGCACGAATAGAGCCTTTACGAATTGTCATATCACCGAAGTCAAGATAGTTATGAATAGATGAAACTTTATCAATAACTTTTGCCCCATTGATTTTAAACATCACATCAGCAGCTTTTCTAAGAATAATCATACGGTTAAATTTAGCATAAGCCTGAGCAATTACCATATCTGTTAGATATCCTTTCAAAAGCTCTCCACTCAAATAGCCATCGCTATCTGGAATTCTATATTTTTCACGTATGGCTTTTATATGAGCATTTATATCAACAGGGTCTCCTTTATAATTCTCTTTAAATTTACGTATTTCTTCCTCACGTGCATCTTTATCTACATCAGGACCTTTAGCTGCGTGAGTCCATTTTTGACAAACCATTTTCCCAAGATTACGTGAGCCGGTATGCACTGTAAATGCGTATTTTTTCTCTTCCTCATTTACGTCATATTCCATAAAATGGTTGCCTCCGCCGAGAGTGCCTATTGATTTAATAAATGTTCCAAACTCCATTCCAAACCCTTTGCACCATTTTTCAAAGTCATCTTCTGATGTAAACTCAACGAAATTAATAGCGCCACCAGATGTTTGATATGCTTTTTGAATTTCAGAATTCATAAATTTAATGAATTCTTTCATTTCAAACTGTCGCTCCTTATGGATATTGAAACCAGTAGGGATTTCCCTCTTAATTTTTCTTTCGAATTGGGCGTACTTTTTAGTTTCTAAAGGCTTATCAAAAAATATTGCTTCAATTCCGCAGCCAATATCTACGCCAACAAAACTTGGGTTAATAAAAGCGTTTTCCTTTGGAATTGGGCAAGTAAATCCAATTACAATACCGACCCCAAGATGTACATCTGGCATAATTCGTATTTTAGCCCCATCGAACATTTGGGAATCAGATAAATCATATATCAAATTTAATGCTGATTCTTCAATATTATCAGTAAAGATTTTAATATCCTTACATTTTTTTCCTTTAATTTCTATCATAATTTAATTATTATCTTTTATAAGTTTTTCTAGTCTTTCTTTAACTTCCTCAGATGCTTTTATAATATCATCCATAGTGTAACTAGAAACCTTTAATGATTCTTTGTCCATTTTGCTTTTTACAGCTTTAGCCGTTATATCTGCCTCTCCAAATAATGTATAATAGCAATCATAATTGAACGATTTAGATTTGTTTAAGTCAATATCAATGTACCACGTCAAATATTCTTTATCTATATTTTCCAAATATATTACTAAGCCTTCACATTCGTTTTTATAATTAAAATTTGGCTTAACTAAAGTAACAATAAATGTAGTAATTTCTCCTTTATAAGATTTCCAAACGTAATTTCCTTTTTTAAGCTGATTAAACATTAAATGCTGTTCTTTACGAGCCTTTTTTTCTTTCATTTTACGAAGTTTACTAGGGAGAAATACAATGCTATAAAAAATAATAGCACAAATCGATAATATTAAAAACACTATCATAAAATAATTTTTTTGGCAACTATATATTATTTGGTATTTAAATACTTTTCGTAAATACCATTTGCCTCATTATCTGAAAGTTTAATTCCTTCAGATTTATAGAAGTAATCTTTTATACCTTTTGGAGTTTTCTTATAGCCTTTATCTGCAAATTCGTTTTCCATCACGTATTCAATGTCGTAGCAAGATTCTAACACATCAAGCGGATTCACTCCATTTTCTTCAAGAAATGAATTCAAATCATCCATATTAGCATCTTGAACAAGGTCAAAGGATTCATTGAAACCGGCCATTTCACATACATAAATCTTTTTAAGAACTTTCAAGAGTTCGACAATTTTACTATTATCCATTTTGCTGTAATTTTTATATTATAGTTAAAAAGCTAAATTACTTGATTGATTATTATTATTATTATTATTTTGATTAAATAAAATAAGCATTAGCACTATTAATCCACATATTATAATTGCATTCATACACCCGCGTTTTATTTATGCCATAAAGGTAATAAAAATAATTCATAAAACCAAAAATATTTGGTTAAAAAATGTTAAAAGGCAGAAGATTTTCATCCTCTGCCCAACGATGAACCTATACGTAAAGTTCATTATCTTTTATCATCTTTAATACTTCATCATTTATTAGAGGGTATGTAATTAAACCTTTTGAAATACAATCCCTTACTTCAGTTGATGAAGACGTTATAATAGAGCCTTCAATTCTTTGATAAGGATATTCTTTTCCGGATTTATCTTTTACAATTAATTCCCCTTCTTTCTTTGAATCATTTCTTGCTATTTCAATTATTCCGTAGAACGGCAATATGTCTGTTTCAGCATTTTTCCATCTGGGAATTTTATTTACAGTATCTGTGCCGCATAAGATAAAAAGGTTGTCTCCTTTATATTGCTCTTTAAAATGGTTTAAAGGCTTATTAGAGTAATAAGGAGGTTCAAATGTACCTTCTATTGAAGAGGCTTCACATTTATCACCAAATTCCTTTATTGAAGCATTAATCATATCAATTCTGAGACTTAAAGGGGCTGGCGCTTGCTTTTTCCAAGGGTTATGCCCTGATGGGACAAGAATCACCTTATCAAGTAAACCAGAATTAAGAGCAAGTCTTACCATATTGATATGGCCTATATGAATGGGGTCAAAAGACCCCATAAGAAAACCTATGTTAATCATAATAATCGTCATATAATCCTGGCCAACAATAGCAGTCATTTGAACTTGAATAACTAAAATCATATTTAAGTTTTTCGCACATCTTACTTATAAGCTCAATGCGTTCATAAGGCATATTTCTTATTGGCTCTTTTTGCTCCCAATTTTCATCTACAGAACGAGTAATTGTTTTTTTACTTACAACCGGAGAATTTCCTACACTACCGGGTCCGTGTGGCAGTAAGCCTCTATAAAAAGGATTGATTCCTCCTGATTCACTACCACGATTGTAAGTTGTTTTTGGAGCATCAAATGTAATTTTTTCGTTTTCCTTTAGTTTTCGGAAAGTATTTGTGACTTCATCAAAAGCAATGCGCTTTACTTCTGCCAAAAATTTCAATGCGTCTCTCTTTTCCTCTATGGTGCATACTCTCCAGAAATTCAAGTCATTTTCGTCAATTATGTATTGACAAGTATCATCTTCAACATCACACTCAAATACGTATTCTTTTTTATATTCTCCATTACTATCCTGTGTATAATGGGCAGGATTGTAAAAGCACATCAAAGGATATTCAAACAGTTCTCCTTTTTTTGTAGGCTCATAGACTTCGCCCTCAAACACAGCAAAAGACCCGTTTTTTGATGAACTTTCAGTAATGAAATCTCCTTTTTTAAATTTTAAATGTTTCATATATTTACGTCATTTTAAACTCATGATTGATTGAGAAATTATACAAATATAATAACTTTTTGTTAAGAATATCAGTCCATAACATTACACCAGGATAACTTGATGGAACGGTTCTACCGTCTTTAGTGAAACGATACACATATGTCCTTTTTGAGTTATTTGGCGCTTTAACTTCTACTTCCATTCTATAATCTTCGCTTTGCTCTTTCTTTATCTGACAAAGTAAATCCAAAAATGAATCGGCGCTATCGCAACAGCCTATAACTTCATCTTTATAATATACAACTCCTTTTAAACCATTATATAAATCTTTATTCACAGAAATATTCATAATGCAAATATACAAAAAAGTAATGACATATAAAAGCTAATTAAGTTAAATAAAGTTAATTATCTGTGTGTACATACATCACATTTGGCAACTCACTAACCAAATAAAAAAGGTTTTTGAATCTCTCCCTATACATCACAAGGTCGTGCATATTGTGGAACTCACAATCAATATGTCCGCCTCTTGCTAATATTCTTCTCTGGCATTCTTCTGGTGTTGCATCTAGGATGATATATAATGTATCAGAATTATCCCTAATGGTTTTGTAGAACTTTGTTTTTTCCTCATCGCAGAATTCTTCCTCATCACACCAGTCATATGAATCAGAAGGACCAAACAATTTCTTGTTCATTGTGGCCTCAGAGAAAATGCCTCTATCGCTGAATTCAACGCCAGGAAATAATTTTTTCATTTCCTCAATACGTGTTGATTTACCAACACCATCATGTCCGTCAAAAACAATTTTTGTAATCATTTATTTTATCTTTAAAATGTTAATGAATGCCTTTGAATTGAAAATATAATCTGTCCAATTATCTTCGTCATCTTGGTCTTCATTTTTAAAATCTTCCCATTTCTTATCATAATAGCCGTCACTAAATTTGTAGGTGTCTTCAGATGAACCGTATTCCCACAAATATATACGAAACGATTTCAAATTTCCCTTTTGCGTTTTTTCAATATCTATTTTTTTAATAATGCCTATAACCATATATGGGGTTTTAGAATAGGTTCTATCTGCAACTACAACAGTGTCACCTACCAATAGTGGATTACCCATAAAATCCTTTGGGGCATATGCCTCTGGGTTATAATCAAATTTCTTTTCCATATTTATAAATCAACTCTTAATACTGCCATTGGTTTAAAATCTAATCCTTCTGATACCTCACCAGAAGTAAGAACAAGATTAGCGCCAATCCTTACGTGTGGTACTACCTTAAAAAAGAAACGATTCTCCGTATGCAAATATGTCTTGTCATAGCCATAGAAATCAGCATACATTGAATAGAAGAATCTGCCATATTCCCAATCGCTCAATAGAGTAACTTGGCAATTGCTATGGCCATCGTAACGATACATTGTCTGTAGATTTACAAAGCCATATTTATTTCCTACAATCTCAGTGTTAATACCAGCCAAGAATACGTTATCAGTTGAGAAATTGCTTCCTACAAAGCTTCTGAACTCACCATGAATCCACATATGCATATCCCACCATTTCTGGTCTCTTGAAATAAGCAAATAGTTAGACCTTGTATCATTGTGCTTACTCAAATCCAACTCTGCATAGATGTAGTTAAACACGTTGTCATTGGGAATGTCCTTAAACTCAGCTACTGCCAATGCGTCACCCTTTCCTTTTTCTAACCAAATGCTGTTGTTCTGAGCGAAAGATGGCGGTGAAACCATCATCAGTAACAAAAATAGTAATTTTTTCATATTATTCCATTCCTGTGTAATAAGTTGGTTCATTAATTTCTGGGTGTTCTGTATTGTATATTTTTAGCCAGTTAATAAATGTTGCTACTGCAAGTACCGTCCATATAACGTATAGAGCAAAAAGATATAGTGCCTGGTCTGGTAGATTGAAATACTGATACATATATGCAATGTCATTGAAGAACCACACAACCCATGCTTCAACACGTCTAAGAGACATTAGGATTAATCCTGCGAATGTTGTAATTGTTGTAAACGAATCAGTAAATGGCATTGGGTCATCTGTGCTGCACAATTTCACACCTAAAATGTAAGTTAAGCACAAAATACATATAATACCACATATCCTCTGGTAACTTTTAAGCATTTTAATTTTATCGGCAAAACCTCCTTTTTTCCAAATCCACCACGAATATAGGCAGAAGAAAAAATAGAATACATTTTGCCACATATCGCCATATAATTTAGCTTGATATGAGAAGATTACAAGCGCCACCATCTGGGCAGCATACACAAGCCAATTGCTTCTTTTGTTGAGCATTACTAGAACACCCTGAATGAGTCCTAATATTGTGGCAATAATTTCAAACATTTAGTTTCTTTTTATAAATTCAACATAATTGTATGCAAGTTGTTCAGCCATTTCCCTATCTTGGCACTCAACAGTGTAAGCATTTGCTTGTTGTAAAGCAAATTCAATTGGATACCAGTTTGCACTGCAAATATTTTTTTCAGGCTCTCCGTCATCAAGAGGTTGTTTAACATAAAATATTGCTATGTTTTTTCCTTTTATTGCAGCATGCACAATCTCAGTAATAGTGCCAGGAATATTTGTGTTATCAACAACAAACACAGCGTGAGTACATCGGTCAATCATTTCTGTTTCGTTTTTAACAACGTTTGCGCCATCAGTTCCTTCTTCATAAAAGTAATAAGGCCCACAATAAGCAGTATCTCCACTAATAGGCGTTAATCCACCTTCTGGTTTGTGAAGAAGTTTATTTACGTCACGAAGAATGTGGCTTCTGTAATCTTCAGCAAGCTTATCAACGCTGTAATCCTTGTACTGAAACTTGAAGTTTCCTCCCAGATAAATTACTTTTTGACAATCCATATTATTTAATTTTTCCAAAAATCTTCTTTTTCAACAATAAGTGAATGTATGTTTTTTATTTCTTTTCTTTTGCCAAAAGGCTTTTTTGTTTCCTTTATATAGGACGCAACAACCTTATTGGCTTCATCTTCCGTCTTGTATGGGCCAATCCATACTTTTTCTTTCCATTCGTTATAATGTAAGTAGAAATTATCATCTTTTCCTGTTCTTAATTCAAATATACCTTCATCCATGCATTTTTCAAACCACTTTAATTCCTTTTGCTTTATGCCTGTTCTTTTTTTTGCCTGATGAATAATATCTTCACTTATTTTTTTACTTTTCATTTTCGATTCTTTCTAAATATTCGGTTCTAAATTTACTGTATTCTCTATTAATGGGAGACCAAAATTCGTACCCTTCTTTCGTCTTATCCCACACAAACATAGCAGAAATTATGTTTTTTATATATAACATATCTTCTCGCTTTATAGCCTTAGAAAGAACTCCAATAGTATCAAGACCTTCGTAACTAGGGTTGCCAGACTTTGTAATGTTCCTTATTCTTTTATTATTTACATTTCTTTTAAAAGCAGAAAATACTCCTTTATTTTTTAGATATCGCTTTAAACATTTTAGTTCTAATTTTGCATCCATATATAAACATTATATCGTTCTACACAAATATACAAAAAAAACGTGAGAGAAAGAAATCTTTCACGTTAATTAATGTTAAGGTAATGATATAGATGTTGGCACATTATGAACGGAAACCTTTTTCAAGCTCATCATCTGTAATATCTGTTACATATTTACAGAAATCTCTTAAATTGCAATGCCAATCAACTACTTTTTTTGTTCTGAGATTACGAAAATCTCCATCCAAATGACAACTTAAAATGTCGCCCTTAACAAGCCCCCACTCTGGGGAGTCTTTAATTACTAATTGTCCTGTACTCATTTTATTTATTTTTAAAGTTATAATTTGTGCCAACTGCTATATTGTTGCCAATGTTAATTCCTTGATACGAAAACAATTCATCAAATCGTTCTTTATCAATATGCTGAATTGAAACTCCGCCACGTAAATGCCTCAAATCATATGTTTTACTCCAGGGAGCTTTAACTATTTTAAATGTTGCTATTAGTTTCCATCCCATAAACATTTTTGTATACCAACTTAAACTGCTTAATGGTATTACAGAAGCCCCATATCTACCGTTATTAAGCCTACAAACAATAACATATTCATGCTTTGTTTTGGAATCAATTTTTTTATCAATAACTGCTTTAGATATTCCACCTCCTGCTTTTCCAGTGCGAGTGATTGTTAGCCCAAATTTATCACTAATCTGTTTTGCCATATGTTTCCATTCATTCCCATGAGAAGAAGTGTCTTTAATGCCTTTGTACTTTATATAATAATGCAGCATCTCATGTACTATCGTATCAACGTAATAATCGTATGGCCTATCATAATATGTACTAATTCTAATTGTATATCCAATTCTATCCTTTCCTATACGTTGCCACTTAAATTGACCCAATAATGTTTTGGTACGCATGAGTTCGAAAGAAGGCAATGGTAACTCACCGCCAAAAGCCTTCTCATTCCACTTGTTAAACTCTTCCTTTACCTCTTTTAACGTTATCTGCATAATTCTAATTTATTTGCTCAACATTGGCAAAGGTAATAAAAAAACGTGGAATAAACAAATATTCCACGTTAAATTATGTTAATTGCTATTAGATTTTATATTTTGGATATTTAGCCAAAAAGTCATTGAGATTTAAATGTTTTTTTAATTTAGATAAATTTTGCTGATAATCTCTTAAACTTTCACTAAACCAGTTTATAAAAGCGTCTTTAATTTCTTTATTAGGTATGTAATATGCTGCCCTTCCTTCTACATATTGAATTTCAGAATTAACTAATGACGTAGATACTGGTTTTGTGTGCTTTGTTATGTTTTTCCCAATAGAAGATAAAATAGCATTTATACCTTCATGGCATTTTTTTGTTTCATTTATTTCAGCTTCTCTTTGCTCCTGCTCAGCATCAGCTTTTTGCTGGTCTATTTTTGCTTTATACTGACCGTTAAAATCATATCTATTAAGTTCACTACTCTTAGTCTTAGTATATTCTTTTCCTATATCACTTGTCAAGAATGAATTGGAATCAAAGAAGTTGTTAGCTTGACGAAGATTTTCAACTTTATTGCAATATGTATCTATATATTCATCTATAAGTTTTAAAGCCTTTCTATCAGGTATATAATTTCTAATCCATAGATTAAACGCCTCAGAAGTTACATTGTTTTCTGCATATTCTTTAACTGTTTTGTAATTAAACCTTCTTTGTTTACCCACCATTTTACCATTTTCATCTTGCTCCAAATCTATCTCATCATATGCGTTATTTGGGCTTTTACTCCGTTCTTCTATATACTGCATTTGCCCAAGATGATATTTAAGCCATTTATCCAGATAGTACATTTCAACGGTTTTGCTATTACCATCATCTGCATATGAATTATATTTTCTGTTCCATTGGCCATTTGTTTTATAATCCATATACATATTAACAGCGTTATTAAGACCTCTTCCGGCATTCTTTAATGCTTGCCCAACTTTAGTATTACCAAAACGTTTTAGACCGTTTTTGATAGCACTTCCATAACCGCTCAATTTATTGGATAAGTTTTTTAACCCATCCCCAAAACCTTCTTCAAGCATAAATTCGTCAATAGATTCATTTAATGCCCTGCTTATCATATCTTCTGTAATTACAGTTCTTCTCATATTTATATAGCTATATATTTTTATATAAATATCATTGAAAAGAAAAAAAGCATAGACGTTAATCTATGCTTTTATTTCCAAATTGAATTAATTTATTTTCACTTCCACTAGATATTAATACAACATTCTGAGGTTCTAACGCATGCATGCCGTCAGACTTAATGAAAGGTCCTTCTTCACGATTCCACCAATCAACATTAGGCTTTCCAATTTTCAGCTCTTCCTCATCAAGAATTTTAATCTTTGTTTTATTTTCTCCTGTAACAATTCCAAATGAAATATCTGTATGTGCGTGCAAGCCATTTCTTCTTACATAGGCTACCTTATCGCCACAACATAATTGATTACCTTTATTATCAACTAATGAAATTGGTTTTCCATAATTTGATATATTATCTACATACTTATCAATGGCTTTCTTTTCACGCCTTTCTTTAATTTTTCTTAGGTAAGATTTCACACCTTCTTCATTAACGAAGATTCTTTCACACCAACTGTTTTCACCCCATTTATAGGCTCTTAATCGCCAAATGTCTACGCTGCATGAATCTGAGTATAAACTGTGCTTATCGTACAAATTAATCTCAAGTTCAGCCGTATTTTCACTTTTTGACCTAATTATTAGGCTATTTCCGATAACGTTTATAAAAGTTACAACGCCATAACTTTTTTCATTTCTACTGGCAATATATATATTATCACCGGGCTTTAATGTTGCAAAAAGTTTTTTCTTCTTAATTACTTTTTCAACAAAATCGGTTGCAACTTTTTCTTCGGCGCAAATAAGTCCTTCACGAGACCAATCACCGTGTAAGGAATAGCAGGCATATGAAGATGTTTTTAACGTTACATAATAGCTGCTTGAACAATTTTTTTCTTGAGACTTTATTTCAAGCTTTTCAATTTTAAAATCATTTTTTTCATCAATCAAAAAAATGAAGTCACCTTTTTTTAAGTCTTTGAATTTTTTCATTTTATTTAATCCTTTTGTACTATTCATTCGATATTGGTAAAGGTAATAAAAAAACACGAAATAAACAAATATTTCGTGTTAAATAACGTTAAAGAAAAAAATATTTTTTTATTCTATGCATTTTACTTTATTAACAACAGAGCCATCCCATTCATCAAGATATGGTATAACCTCATTAATATGAATTAGTACAGGATAAGAATTAACTGGTATTTCCTCGTCACCCTTTTCCCACAACTTCTCACATAGGTAATATGGGTAATTGGCTTCTTTCACTCTAAACTTTGAATGAGGCTGCGCTACCAATATTTTAGTTTCACATGGTTCATTACAAAAGTGAGGATTTGGAGTTCTTCTAATACCGGAGAAATAAACATCTTTAGTTTCTTGATATTGTCCATTAAACGATATTAAATCTCCGGCCTCATAAATCATCATTTCCATGTTTTTCAGTCTTCTGTAGGACTTTCCATTTCTTTCAGATTATCGTCATACATAAACAAGATAACCTCATATAAGCTATCGTATAGCTCACGCAGTTTCTTTTCAGTATACTTCTTCTTGCACTCGTTAAGTGCAACAATAGCCTCTACCTCAATGAACTTAATCTGATAAGGCTCAGGCTTTTTCTTAGCCACGCACCATTGGTCAACCCATTGAAGCACCTTGCCAACATATCCAAGGTATTCAGCAAACATAAGGAACAAAGGGGCTGAAATGTTATATTTGCCCTCTTTCATAAGGCTCTTTAAATCGCCTTCATAACTCTCGTTTTCCTTAACGGCGGTCTGCGTAGCAGTACCGGTAGCAGTTTCTTTGTTTTTAATTTCTTCCATTATAATACGTATTAATAATAATTCTCGTGATAATTAACTGATGTCGCTTTCTTATGAGTATTTTGTTTTAGTGCTTTGATTTTAGTTTCAAAAATAGTTGAAGCTAGCACTACATTTTCTTGTTCATTTAATATCTTCATTTTCTACAAATTTTTCTCCGTCAAAGGCAATATCACAGCATCTGCCAACATATTTTGCTACATTATTATATTCTTTATTTTCTCTAGTTTCAATCCAATTATTGCCAGGCATATACCTTGCGTTTTCATTAATTGTCTTTTTTACAGAAACTTTTTCTTCCACATAAGAAGGCTTATGAAAAGATTCTGTTATATCTATTCCAAAAACAGATAATGCATCCCTTTTAACTCTCCATTTCCAATCTTTTTCTAATTCTGTTATTTTTTCCCTAACTTCTCTATTAGATGGATAATGCAACACTTTTGGCCTTTCTTTGTTCTTTTTTTCCTTCTTTTCGTCAGGGGCAAATACCTCTACATTCCTTTGCAAATAACCGCCACCATAATTATTGTTACAATTATTATAGTCGAAGGTATTGCCAAAGCCATTATAATTATAAGGTTTATAATCGTCAAGCAAATAATCATCCTTATCCTTTATGTCTCTTATAATGCACACCAAAGAATATATAAGAAGAATGATTACGCCAGTTGCATTTGGCTCTGATGAGTTGTTTGGGCACGTTACAATGTCTCCAAGCAGAAAAATTGAAACAATGGCTACGACAAACGATAAAAATAAAAACATATCTACATCTTACTTCGTTAATTCATTTTGCACAAATATACAAAAAAGTAATAACATACGAAAATTAATTGAGTTAAATAAAGTTAAACAGCAGCCAAATCTGTGTCCTTCCAAGGCTTGTACAAAGACTTCAAATTAGGCACAATTACCTTATGACCTACCTCAACGTTATAAATTAATAGTCTCTTATTACCGCCAATCTTATGCCCATTATCCTCAATTGTAGCATCAAGGACAACAAACACAGCAGACTTTCCAAGGTCTTCATCGGTTAAATAGTCACGGTTTGTGTCAAGCACAAAATCCTTAATCTTATAAGGTCTGAACTGGTAAACCAAAGAATCCTCTTCAAATGCCTCAAAACGCTTTATCTGGCTACCTCTTGCATAGTTGTTCTTTCCGCTCAAAACAGCTTCTCCAACATAATCATATTTTAGGTCAACACCGTGCTTTGCCAATATATCAGGCAAAGCCATTTTCATATATGCAACACGGTTTTTAACCTGTGTGCCATATTGGTATATTTCCCTAATTTCTTTTTCAGTTAGGTCAATAGCAATATTGCCTCTAGGCTTAGTTCCTAATTTAGCCATTGGATTTTTGACATCATTAGGAATCCACTCAAATGTTGTTTTGCTGCAAGGAACAACTTTTCTGTTCTGAAAATCATTTTCCCAAATAGAATACATATCAGCATATTTCTTGTTGATATAAATGTATGTGCGCCTTGTATCAGCCTTTTTGCCTCTATATCCGCATAAACGTCCAAGCAATGCCTGAGCAGTAGTATCTGCTTTCATTGAATAGTCGTATATCATATAGATATAGTCTTTCAACTTCTCATCAAGTGTAATACCTGCTCTAAATGCGCCCTTAATAAGAACCAACAAAGGCTTTACATACATTTTTGGCAGTCCTCCAACAATAGAAGATGATGCCTTCATTTTTGATATTTTCTTATTGTACTCATTCTTTGCAATAAGTTCCTTACCCATTTCATTAAAAACGTCATATTCAATGTTGCTACCAGATGAATACATTTCGTGTATATCAAAAGAATTAGAAACAAATGAATTACTCTTAATAAGTTCAAAGTTTCTGGTTCTAATTATAACAACGCCTGCAACATCATCATCATGCATCCTTTGATATGCATCACTGATATAATCAAAAATTGGGCCATCTTCTGATATATCATCCTTATCAGCATCCATAATTTGGCCATTGGCCAAAAGTTCGCTTACTCCTACATATTCCTTTGAAGGCTTAAGTTCTACAATGCTCTTTACTTCCTTAGTATCACTTACAATTTCGTCAAACGGTGTTGCTGACACTGAGACGATATAAATATTCCTTTTAATAAGGTCATTAGTATCTTTCCAATCTATCTTATGCTGATATAAAAATTTGCTAAGTATATTTTTATCGCCAGAGCCATAATGTGCCTCATCAATAAAAATTAGGGCATTATCAATATCCCCGTCATACTTTAGTAGGTCACTGTTTTTCATTACAAAAAAATGGTTTGGAGAAAGATTTTTCTTACTCCTTAAGCCACTATATATGTTATCTTTATTAGCGCCAATAACCTGTTCCTCAACACGCTTTAGCGTTTGAGCCTTCAAGCCGCAATCATTCATACCTGTTATAAACATATATTTATCTATACCAAGGTATCTATATAAAGGTGTCTGCGTTATAATATTTACAACAGCATTACATACACCAGTTTTACCACTTTGCATCTTAGCAGCCAATATAACATGGTTACGTCTTGTTACCTTTCGTGAAAGGTTTTCAACCACATTTTTTGCGGTGTTTATTTGGCTATCAAATAAATAGCCGTGCTTTTTATTAAGCGTTTTTCTAAATTTGTCGTTAGGAGTTTCTAAAATCTTTTTTATATCCATTTTTACTTTGTTTTTTAATTTGTACGTACAAAGGTAATAAAAAAACGTGGAATAAACAAATATCCCACGTTAAATTATGTTAAAGCAAATTATTTTGTTAATTTTTCCTTTCTTATATAAGAAATTTTAGAATTAAGCACAAGTAAAACGGTTTCGATTGAATCTAACATATACGCTATATTACCTTTGAAATTGAGGTCAGAAGAATTACTACATAGTCTTATATAATAGTTTATATAATCTTTAGCACTATGTAATGTGCTGCATATCTTATCATCGTCTGTTACCCAATTCTTTATAAAGTCATCTATTATGCCATTGGCAGTTAAAAATGCATTTCTTGATGCCCCTAATTTATCACGGTAATTATCAAGACTTGGCGCTGAAAGTGTTGCCACGCATTCTCCAAGCGTTTTCTTGATACCAATAAGCACCTCTATTGAATCTTCGTAAAACATAAACCTATTTCGCCTAAAAAAATCAATCAAACCCATTTCTTAACTAAAAATTTTGTTCTAACTTCGTTCTTAAAAAGACTATATGGTTTCCATCCTGAGCCTTCTTCTTTTATCATGCCATTTATATATGATGTCTTTTTTTCGCTTATTACAAAGTCAGCCCTTTTTTGAATGAGTAAATTTGGCAAATGATATACTTCGCCAACTTTCAAATCTTCCCAAGATGTTATGGGTTCTATTTCCATCAGTTCTTTTAGAATGGCATTATAATGTTCATATCTTTCTTTTTTGAACGTATCCAATTTAAAATTATATTTAGATTTCATTGGAGCACCATTTTTTTACTATAAAATTGCTGGTAATATCAGTTTTAAACATTGTCTGACTATGCTCATCGCCTATTTTAACGATTTTAATGTTATTATCTGTTTTATCAACAACTCTAAAGTCCATTCTATCGTTGTAAACTAATGGAGGCATATGATATATACCTCCAACTTTTATATCATCCCATTCTGTTATTCTTTTAATCTTCTTTAGATTAAAGAATAATTCAACTTTTTTCCTAGGGTCAATTTGTAATACAGACATATATTATTATTTCATTTCTGACAAAAATTTGTAATCCTCATCTTGTTTATAAATCCATACCCTTTCGTTAGTTCCGTTTTTATAAGCCATAAGCGAATCACAATACTTAACAGCAATGTATAAGTTCATTCTTCCCCTTTTTAGCATAGGTGGCATATGATATACTCTGCCAATCTTTATATCTCCCCAAGAAGTAATGCCAGGCAATGAAAGCCATTTTTCTTTTGCAATTCTTCCCTCTTTAGATTTGTTCCATGCTTTTAATTGCTCATCTGACATTGCAGATTTGGATGACGAAAGACTATCATTACCTAATATTTTATCCTTGATTTTTGGGCACCAGAACTGTTTTTTTATTTTT
>Ga0247610_10002832_pt1 | contig 19613 bp, 24 predicted proteins | sample 174DNAGHGhighgp2_FD_193483 | JGI IMG/M metagenome (GOLD analysis project Ga0247610, IMG submission 193483) | Sheep rumen microbial communities from Palmerston North, Manawatu-Wanganui, New Zealand - 1742 DNA GHGhigh gp2 | ecosystem: Host-associated > Mammals > Digestive system > Stomach > Rumen...
TATCGTAGTTCATTTTACCTAAATATAAAAAATATAATGAAAATTATTATTATGATTTATTAAAGATAAAATATTTAAAAATAAAATTTTTAAATGCCCCTTATTTAATAAAAATTGTTAATAATATACCTGTAAAGATTGAAGAGAATGCCAATATTGATGATATAAGAAAAGCAGTAACTAAAGGATATGTTTTATGCATAGGAGCACAGGAATCTTCAACTTTACAATACATTATTGTAAATTAGAATGGCATTTATTAGTTAACAGATTCAAATACTTAGATAACTTATCTATCTTTTCCATATGATAAGTAGCAAGCAATTATAGATTTTATTATTGATCTACAGTTACTTTAGCAGTAGGAGTAGGGAGGTTCCGTGAGCTACAGTATTGTCAATAAAATAGGTCAGTTTTGGGGGAGTTTTTATAAATCAGATTCTTTATCTAATAAAATTATGATAAAATATCAACAAACTTTTGAAACCCCTTAGGGGTAGTCTTATAAGCAAGCTATTCAAAAAATTATAGGGGTACGGGTTTATGCAGCTCCTGACACAATTATATATGTAAAAGAAAAGAAGGATTCGGATTATGAAAAACATGTTATAAAAGATACTGGCTTGCTAGAATTTTATGATGAATAGACAGATATATAGGATTTATATTTTTTTGGTAAGCATTTTTAGCAACTTGTATTGGATAATTAGAATGAGGATTAGAAAAACGTTATTCCAAAAGACGGGGAATTCATTTAGACTAATTTAATAATAAATAAAGTTAATGATCTTGTTCCTAAAAAAAATAGAGTTTATATATTAACTACCTTTGTTTTAATAAAGAAAGAATTAAATGATACCACAGATATAATTTAGGATAATATTGTTTAGTTAACTGAATAGTAGATGAACCCATTATCTCAAATATATTAGGATATTTTAATAGGAGAATCGGTAACTTTTGATAATGTAAAAACTTAGATTGCAGATTCTTTAATATCAAAAATAGATACTGATGAAAAAATTGGAGTATTTTTAACAGATAATTATAAAATACTTATAAAAAGAAATGAAGAGTCCCTTTTTAAAAGGTATATTTTTTATAATAATAATTGGAATGAAATAGATTTAAATAACGATGTTTCTTTTAATGTATTTTAGGCAATTGTCGATTATTATTGTAAGATAATACAAGAAAGGATTGCATAAAAATGAATAATAATTATTTATATTTATATGATAAATCTTTTTTAAAAAAAGTGTACTCTTTACATTTAAAGGACTTTTTTGTAAAAATCATTGTGCTAAATTGGCAATAGAATCCAATACAGCACATTTAGGGGAAAATAACTAGTGCAAATATTTCTATTAATAGTCAGAGCTCATTAAGAAGAACTGCAAATTTATCTATGGTTATTGATGACAATTATAACAATATAACAAATATTAATAGTATTATCTCAATTAATAAAAAAGTTAGTATGTAGATTGGGATATTAAATACTACTAACCAATATACCGATTATAATATTATATGGTTCCCTATGGGAGTATATGTAGTAACTAGTGTAAATATTTCACATAGTGTTACAGATTTAATATTATCTATTCAATTAAAAGATAAAATGTGCTTATTAAATGGAGAATGCGGAGGCGTTATACAAGCATCAACTGTTTTTGACAGCTATTATACAATAGATGAATCAGGCCAATAGGTTATAAGTCGCCCAACTATTTATCAAATAATCAGAGAAATAGTTAACCATTTTGGTAATTAGCAACTGGGCAAAATTATTATATCTGATTTAGATACTAGAATAAAACAAGTAATGCAATGGAATGGTGATACAGCATTGTATTTAATACAAAAAAGTAATCAATATTTCATAACTACAAATGCAACGGAATATTTAAATAAAATACAAGATGGATATAATGATGTCTTGGGGTCTCCATTTCAATATGGAGATGATGTAGGTTATATATACACTGATTTTACATATCCTGGAGATTTAATTAGCACTTAGGGTGAAACTATTACAAGTATTTTAGATAAAATTATAAATGTATTAGGAAACTATGAGTATTTTTATGATCTAAATGGAAATTTTGTATTTCAATAGATAAGGAATTATTTAAATAATTCACAAAGTAAGTATATATTAAATATAGAAAATCAGTATAGTCAAATTAATGATACAGAATTTTTATTTAATTATTCTAATTGTTTTTTAGTTCCTGATTACGTTGCTGATCTAAAAATATATAAAAAAATTTTACCAAAATCTTATTTATTAGATTTAAGTAAAGGGAAAAGCGTATATGAATTTGATGATGGCAATTTAATAAATACTTTCAATAACTCCCCGCAATATAATCAAATCAAGAATGATTTTGTAGTATGGGGGAAAAAATCTGTTGGGAATGTCTAGAGACCTATTCGCTATCATCTAGCTATTGATGAAATTCCTGAAGTAGGCAATGTTTATTAGTGTTTTGGATATCTTGACTAGGATGATGGAATAATAAAATATCATACTCCTTTAAAATTTAAAAATAAAAATAATTTTCCTAAAAAAGGAACGCCAGGTATTTTTTATTATGATCTTAAAGATAAAATCATATATAAATGGGATATTGATGACAATAATAATACAAACTACATCGCTATCGGGTCTTCTTCTGATTTAATTCATGTAAAAACTAAAGACTGGCGTACTGAATTATATTTTCAAGGAGTATCTGCTTAGCCTTTTGGAACATAGAGTAATTATTATTATGCATAGTTAAAAAATGAATGGCCTAAAATGTATTAGATAGTTCAAGGAGAAGATGGACTATACTATGATAAAATTTTAGATTAGATAGAAAGAAATCCTACTTCTATTGATTATTTTTTAGATATTATTGATTCCTCTTCTCAAATTGCAGAATTTTCTGTTAATAATATAGGTAGACGTACAGTGGTTATAAGCGATGATAAAATTAATTGTATTTTTTAGCCTTTTGTGCCTGATGTCATTTTATTACCTTTATTAAATTTAAATGAAAATTCTAGTGATATAGAAAAAACTCGAAAATAGTGTGAAATTCGAGGACAGTATTATTATCAGCTAGACAATAATATATATAATACTTTAAGTATTGGGGGGTCATCTAATTCAGCTTATCAAAAAATAAGACAACTTTTGTGTCAATATACTAGTTATAATGAAAACGTATCCATTTCAACAATTCCTATATATCATTTATAGCCAAATACAAGAATATCTATTAAAGATATAGACAGTGATATAGGCGGAGACTACATAATAAATAGTATGTCAATTGATCTAGGTTCTTCAAATTCTATGTCAATCAATGCTACAAGAGCATTATAGAAGATTTAAGTCAAGGGTGTGATAAAAGATGAGTTTTAATTTAGGACAATTTAGAAAAGATTTAATACCAACAAATAACTATTTAACTTCCGCGGGGGGATTTTCAGTTGGATAGATATCTGTATAGAATAGCATATTCAGCGAAGTTGTTTTTAAAGACGCTATTATTAATTTAGATGAAGCTATGGATTATACTACTTATTACTATATAAAAATAAAAATAAAAGGAATGGAAAATTTTAATCAAAACTTTTTAATTTCTTTAACCAGTTCAGCTTTAAATAAAAGTCAATATGTTGGTAAATATACAGTGCCAAAAGGCGGAGATTTGAGTAATATAATCTAGTTAGTTTTAGCTCCTAATAGTAATTATAATAAAATTTTATTTACTTTGTCACGGGATATTTATGATTATACAAATAGGAACGTAGATGGGTTTTATGGTAGAAGAGCTAATATATAGGTATTAAAATACGGAAAAATATACAATATTTTATAGAGTTTACCTGGAATTGATAGTTTTAAAAAAATAGGAGTTCAAAGTCATCCAGGGTTGTTAATGTGTATAAATGGATAGGATATTAGAATAGGACCTAGTGGAATTTATTAGATAAATAATGGTTATACTGTTGATTTTATGGGTTTTGTTTTATCTGATGATGACTATTTTATTCTTGACTATCAATATTAAAGGAGAATAACGTATGGAGTATAATAGTTTTTATGGTGGGAGATAGGGAAGATCTTTTATTATTAAAAAGAATTTTGCTACAGTACAATAGATGTGTACTAAGTTTGCTTTAGGCGGAGATTATACTTAGGTAAAGTATGATTAGTATGTTTTAATTAATACAAGCAATAAAAATAATCCTGATAATGGAAAATTATTTAGAAGAGGGTATGATTATAATGGTGGAAGACAATTAATAACTTATATAGACAGTAATAATGGTCCTATTCAATAGTCGATAGACTCAGGCGGCGCTATCTACATAGGCACTATAGCTGGACCTTCTGGATCTGCCCCGCTAATTGAAATGACAACTTATCAGTAGGCGGCATAGAAGGCTGCCGCCCAAGGATATTCAGAGAGAAGGTCTTATGGATCTTATTCTTCCCCTCTTAATTTAGTTCCTGGAAAAGTAAATGATGAAAAATATAACGACTCAATTGACTGGTACTGCGTCTCTTTTGTTGATTCGAATAGTACAGAAAGTATCGCTTATATAGGTTTTACAATCCCCTATCCTGTTATAGATTTTTCTACTACGGCTATTTCTCCATATAAAAATGGATCTTATACAGATACTTCTATTGCAACAAGAGAAGATGATAAGACGCATCCCTTTTATGAAAAATGGAATATATCTATTCCCAGTGGTATTAAGGGGGATACATTTAAAAATTTTAGAGTCATAGATACTTTAAATGAAAACGACGTCATTTTAGATTGGAATACATCATAGATTTATTCAGGTTTTACTGATGATTTAAATAATGGACGATCAATTTTAGTATATGATTATTATAATTATGATGAAAAAGAGAATCCTGAAAAAAAGACTTATTTCATAGGAGATTATAATGTAATTACAGATTTTTCTCTTCTTAATGATGGTACCCTTACAATAACTTTTAGTCATAATGATACTGTCTCATATAATAGATTATTGAAATGGATTACTAATATTAGCCTATCTGAAAATGGAACCTTTACTGTTGCCTTTAATAATGGCGATCCGAATTATACAACTAATTTAACTTGGATAACTAATATTAATGTTGATGACTTAGGAGTTATTACTAGAACTTATAATAATAATACTTTTGACAGATTGACAAATATTATACGTTGGATAAAATAGATTTCATTGTTAGAAAATGGAAAATTTACTGTCTCTTATAATGATCTTACTACTTTTTCTACTACTTTAAAATGGATCTCTGATTTGTCTCTTGAGGACAATGGGAAGATATCTTTAATATATAATACTGGAGCTAAAAAATAGTTAAATAATACTATAGTATGGATTTCTAACATTGAGATGACCGACTAGGGAAAAATAAATGTCACTTATAATACTGGGGATGTAAATAGTTTTTCTCAAGCAATAAAATGGATAAAAAATATCGATATCTCTTAGAACGGAACTGTCACTATTTATTATAATAATAATACAACTTTAGTATTAAATAAAAAAATAAAATGGATAGATAATGTTTCTATTCAAACTGCAAATAATTCAGGAGTAATTGGAACTGGGGACCAAAAACTTCATATAAAATATAATAATCAAGATTCTGATGTTGCAATTGGATAGCCATTAAATTATATTATAGACTGTAAAATCTCTTAGAGTAATTATCATTTATTATTTTTATATTCAGATCCAGTATATAGAAATAGTTTTCCATAGAATAAAAAAATTTGGGATAGTTCCATTGGAATGTACTGGATAGATATGGGGGCGGTAAAGACATATGGTGCCTCTTTTATTGGAAAAGTTTATGATAAATCTGAAAGTACAAATTTTGAAACTGTAAATGGCACAATAATCTTTTTAAGAAATGCTTTTCCGCTAGGATTAACAGATACAAATCAAAAGGGAACCATTGTAGCTGTTAGATAGGTTATAGCGTCTGGAGAGAATGAGATTGTTAATTCTTAGCTTTATGCTTTTGATTATACTACATCAAATGTAAATGCTTCTGGATATAAAGGATGGATGCATATTGGTTCTACTTCTTCAAATTCTCAATCTAGCAGTTTTTTAAGCGTTGCTGTTGCAAAAACAATAGATTAGGTAGATCAAAATTTGCCTATTGGTGGTATATGGTTTGTCAGTGCATAGACTTTTAATATAATATTGGATGTAGACTCTGGGGTGACTGCAAAAGCTAGTAGACAGCAGGTCGATTCAGGGGGGAGCTCTTAGATTACAATTAAAGCTGCATCTAGGCAAAAAATATCAAGTATATTAAAAATAGATGATCAAACTGGATCGGTTGGTATTAATATTGCTATTTCAAACAATAAAAATATGTCTTTCGTCTTATCAAATATTATATCAGATACAACTATTAGAATTAGAACTCAATCTGATAATTAAAAATAATAAATAAAAAATAAGGTGGTGTTTATTAGCATGAAAATAAATGGCTATCAAGGACAAATAAGGGCTATAGATCAACCAGATAAAGTTTTTCATGGCGGTGAAAATTTATTTTTATTAATTAAATAGAATACAAATTTTTCATTTTCTTACATATATCGAATAGGCATTCAAGTAACAAAAAATCCAACTTATATTTTTATGGGAACTGCCAATAATGTTAAAAAATTTTAGATAGGGAAAACAGGAACCTTTTAGCAACAAAATACATAGATTACATAGCTATTTTTTTAGCATGATACTAATAAGGATGTTGTCATTGATTACATTTTAAAATAATAAAAAAAAATTCTCCCGTAATAATAAGAGATATTATTACGGGAGAATTTTTTTTTGGCTTTATAACGCCTTTATACTGATTAGATAGATCTACTTGCTCATCATTTTCATGTGTCATTTTCCATCATCTAAATACCCTCTTGTAGGCATTTTATCAATAATTTCTATAATTGCTTTATACACTTCGTGTATGAATTTATAATAATCATTTTTGTTAATTTTCTCTTTTATCTCTTTGTCTAACTAGTATACTACTTTTTTAAAATCATCAGCGTCTGTTAATCTACTCATACTTATTATTTCTCCTTATATAATTTAAACATTGGTATACATATTATTTTTGATATTTATAATATGTTACTTATGTTTAATGTTCGGGGGCGCTCACTCATATTTTGTTATCATATTATTTTAAAAAAGAAAATCTTATAGTATTTTTATTTCGTGTTTTAAATTCTTTTATACGACCTTCTTCTGCTATTTTTTCTATCATTTTTTTATTACCATTAAGAACAATTTCATCTATGTCTTCATATTTTAAAATGAAATCTATAATTTGGTCTTTGAATAAAGTATATTTTTCTTTTTCTTTGGTTCCATCAAGAGCATAATTAATTATATATACATCTTGTTTTTTTAAAAAAGGATGTAATGAAACTATTGCTTTTTTCATATTCCACCTCCCTTTCAACATTCTATTACAGCATCATCATATTTAAATAAATAATAAGCGTAAGCTTCTTCATTTATAACAATCCAAAACTCCCATGCTCCATCTGTCTGTAAATCTGCTGAAACTAATTTTCCGCGATTTTTAAGACATTCTAAACATTCTACCGCAGCAACGGCGGGGGGGTTAGGATTTTGATTTTCATATAAATGAAAAATAGTATAATCTCTTTGTTCATGACATAATAACATCGCGTAAGTATCTATTATGTTATTAAACCAATTTTCTAATTCACTTAATATTTTTTTGTACTATGAATCATTTATTTCATTCATAGTTTTTATAATCTGTTTATTTGCATCATATAATGTACCAATCTATAGTTCCATAATCTTTTCTCCTTAATCACACTTAGTCCACCCGCATTCATTACAAGACCTACACCCTCCACTTTGGATGAGTTCACTTCCGCATACTGGACAAGTAGAAAACCCATCTCCTGCATCTGTGATACTTGTTTTTTCTGTCAGGGCATTTGATTTTAATTCAAATCCTAATTCTAATTGCATCTCATTATACATATCTAATAAAACTTTTCCGATGGCGCTTGGGCAGCTCGTTCCATGACTAGTGTCTTTTTTAGTTGCTGCTCGTACAGCATATGACGGACAAGTCAATGTACTTTTTAATTGGTCTACAATAGCATAAATATTGATACCCCCACGGGCGGCTAAGGAAATCATTCTACTTAGCCCAACCATGAATGAATTGCAGCCGCCTTTACTTCCCTTGCTAAAATATGTCTCCATCAATTCCCCTGTTTTAGAATCGAAAAAAGCTTCACAATGCAAAGTTCCGCATCCAGTTATAAGAGTTCTTTTTTTACCTACGCATTTTTCATTTGTTTTAATGACTTGTCCTCTTTTTAACTCGACAGAATCTTTATTTTCAGTTGTAGTTAAGATTCCAATTCTTGCACATCCATCTCTAAAAATAGTAACTCCCTTCAGCCCCGCTTCCCAAGCGTATTGATATAATTCCTATACATCTTTAACTGTCGCTGAATTATCCAGATTTATAGTAGAGCTGATAGAAGCATCAATGTGCTCTTGCCAAACTGCTTGCATATCAATTCTATTCATATAATTGAGCTTAGGTGCAGTTATAAAATATTCAGGTAGCTCCTCTTCTTTTTCAATATTATTTTCATCTACATATTTTTTAACAATTGGTGTCCATACTTTATAATATTCATCATGCCCTTTTAATGATTCGGTTTTTCTTGTATAATAATTAGCAAAAATGGGCTCAATCCCGCCTGAAACACCTAGCATTGAGCTAAGAGATCCAGTGGGGGCGCAAGTTAAAAGTTGGCTATTTCGAAGGCCGTATTGTTCGACTAGAGCTTTTGTTTCTTTAGTTGTATTATTAAGAAGAAAATCAGATTTCATAATGCTTTCTTTATGAAAAATTGGATATGGCCCATATTCTTTAGCTAATCTTGCAGAAGTAGCAATAGCTTCATCCGCCATGGCAAACGCTATTTCATCACAAAGTTTCAATGATTCAGGGCTTCCGTATGTAATTTTCATTTTAATGAGCATATCTGCAAGGCCAAAAATTCCCAATCCGATCTGGCGCCAGAGCTTAACACTATCTCTTTGCTCTTGGAGCGGGTGCAATGGCAGTCCTTCATCCAAGACTTCATTTAATCCTATAACAGCTGTATTAACCGCTTCTCTAAAAGCATCAATATCAAATGTTTTTTTATCTTCTATTACAAATTCAGATAAATTAATTGATCCTAATAAACAGCTTCCGCCTGCTGGTAGAGGCTCCTCTGCGCATGGATTAGTTCCAGCATATTCAAATGTAGAGTCTTCCGAAAGGATATTATAATTTTTTATTCTATCCCAAAACAGCATTCCTGGTTCAGCATAGTCCCAATTCATTTTACAAAACTCTGTAAAAAGACTTTGCGCATCTACTTCCTTTTCAATAACTTCACCTGTTTCTTCTCTTGTGAATGTCAATTTAAAAGGTTTCTTTTCTTTTACGGCTTTCATAAAATCATCAGTTATTCTTAATGAAATATTTGCTTTGGTAACTCTATCAAGATCGGATTTAATATGAATAAATTCTTCTACATCTGGATGGTCACATGACATAGAAATCATTAGGGCGCCGCGTCTTCCATTTTGCCCAATTAAACCTGTTACAACAGAATAAAGATCCATAAAACTCACAGAACCGCTTGTTTCCCTAGCAGCGTTATTAACCTTTGCCCCTTTTGGAGATAACTTGCTAATATCAATACCACATCCACCTCCATAGGAATATGTCCTAGCAAGTTTCTTTGCAGTTTCAAAAATACTTTCAATATTATCTTCAGGCTGAGCTATTACATAGCAATTACTAAAGGTAATTTTTTTACCCATTTTTTCAAGCCCTCTATTTGCAAGAATTCTTCCTCCAAAAAGAAACTTCTTTTCAAGAATCAACTTTTTTATATTTTCATTATTTGCGGATACTCTATTTATCCAATTTTCAAAACTTTCATTATTGTAACAATATTTATTTTTCCAAATATCTACTCCCAGATTTGTTTCATCAGGTTTTAACCCAAGCCATTCATTTAATGTCATGTTTTTTCTCCTTTTATAATATATTTTTTTAAACTTACAAACTAATTTTATCTTTTACTATAGCTCCATTGCTAATTTACTATTTAATAATTTTTGTAAATCAATTCTATGTTGACGGAGGGTTTTAAAATCATGTGCATTTAATTCACACTTTTTTTTACAGTAATTTATATACCATTGTGCTTTATGTAAATCTTCAATTCCATTTTTATTTTTATATCTCCATAAATATTTATAAGCATTACATAAACAAAAGCAGTAAACAGCTTCATCACCAAAAATAAGGTGCATGTTTTCTATAGCCTCTAAACTACATGAATTAGAATAATGTTTTGGGTGATTTATATTATTATTTTCCATTATTTTCCCTCGTTCTTTTTATTATTGCATTGCACAGTATCTTGAAGAAATTAATTCGATATCGCCATTTTTCATAGTATTTAAGATTTTATAAAGAGTGTGACCAGGAGCATTCTTATAACACTTTGCTACAAAGGTATCATCTCTTCTAAATCCTGTTACTAATAATTTTGTACCCCTAGAAAACCATCCTTTTTCTTTTACCTCTTTAGATCCATCTTTTTGCATTTCACTGATTTGACGATTATACATCGCATAAAAATCTCTAGTAAATTTTACATTGACTATTCCAGAAGTTGTCAATAATGTTACTATATGTTTAGTGTCATTTTTTGCTATTGCTGTTCCTGCAATTCTATATAACTTATAAATTGGAATTTTTTCCTTATAAAAATATTCAATTGTAGGCTGCTGAGATAATTTATTAAAATCAACAATTCCGTATTTATTTTTATTTACGTTAATCAACTCATGCTCGTGATAATAGAAACATAAGGCGCTCATTTCCCATGAAGAAATAGTCCCTTCTGCATATTTATTCCATTCCTCTTTAAAAAGTTTCTGATTATATATCTTTAACAATGTATCATGGTTATCTTTTATCCACTTTTTAATGATATCCATATTGTTTTTATAAATATTTTCCCAATGCTCTTGCTTTATAAAATATACATTGTTTACTACACTATCGATTTCATCTAAAGATAATGTATTTTCAAACCATTGTATTAATTTTTCTCCACTAAAATAATAAAAATCACCATGCTTTTGCTTTTTTAAAAATTTATTAAAGATAAAAATTTCTTTTTGCTTTTTAAAATCATCTGGAATCATTTTTTCTTGAATTAAACCATTAAAATTTTGAAGAGTAAGCTTCTTTTTAGGTTTGCAAGAAATAGATAAATAGGTTGCCATTGCAACTTGTCGTGAATTATAATTGGATACAGGCTGAACAAGATTATCAAAGGCCCCGCTTTTTATTAAACTTATCATAGCGGTTTTATTAATATTAGTTTTATTTAAAAAATCATTTATAGAACTATAAGGACGATTAGCTTTAATCTCATTAATGATGGGAATACCAACACTATTTAGAGCTTTCATTCCAAATAGTATTTGGTTATTTTCAACGTCAGGCTGAAAACCATAATCAGATTTATTAATATCAACTAAAGAAATTTTTATGCCGCTTGCAATGATATCGCCTAATGCTTTTGCAACTTTAATATAATCCGTTGAAGTAGTTTTTCTTATTTTTCCGCTTCTATCAGGTAAATCCTCAAAAGTGATTCCTTCTTGGAGATCTTGCATTTCTTGATAATAAATATCAACAATCTCCTCTTCACTATTATCTTCAAGACTTCCACTGTTTACAACCAAGCAAGCAGAATCCCAATAAATTGGATTCCATCTTGTTGCGATATATGCAGTTTGAAAACCTATAAAACTATAAGCCAATGAATGTATAACACTGAAACTATCATATAATCAACTGTTTCCAGTTGTATAGACTATCTTTTACTAACTAATTTTAGTTAGAATACCTATTTCCAACTTCGTACCAATAGAAGTCGTACTCCCAGTCTCACCCGGGATAGTCGTTACAGGTTTCTTAAAGGATATGATAAAGTATTATCTTTAAACACTTGACCTATATTAATTCGTCTTACTGTTTCATCTGATGCTTTTGTAATTTTTGCTATTTCTTTTTTTGAATAATCAGATGTTAAAAGTAATTCTTTTATTTTTTCTGCTCTTTGTTCATTAGCAGATTTTTTTCTAATAGGATATGTTGGATATAAACCTTTTCTTAATGTCCCTGCATTAATCTTTTTTACAGTTGAATATCCCATATTTAATTGTTTTGCAATTTCAGCTAAAGATAGTGTAGAGTTTAATAATAAGTCTATTAATTCATCATAATCTTTGTCTGTTTTATAATATTTTCTAAGTGGGTATTCAACTTTATCATCATAAAAATATGTTCCATGATTAATAGCGGATAAAAATGGTGGACTAATTTGATATTTTTCTTCAATATCTAAAAAATTTTGATTTAAATCATTTTGTAAAATATTTTTAATTTCAAGAATTTGTTCATCAGAAAGTTTTTTGCTATGATTTTTATTGCTACCACCTTTATCCATATTGTAGCCTAATCCAGTACCACAATAAGATTGCATTTGTTTAATCCAATATTGCTACCTTTCATTCACATACTCATAATTATTTTTATATCCTTTTTCTAGCACTTCTACTATAAAATTTTCTTCCCCATATTCTCTCATTTTTTTATGAAAAAGATCGTTATAAGAAGAAGCTTTCTAATTAAATGAAGCAGAACGATGTTCTTTTACTCGTCTTTCAAAATTATTAGTTTGTCCAACATATTTATGATTATTAATTTTATTTGTATAACAGTAAATATAATACATTTTTTTATCTCCTTTATTCTTTATTTACTGTTATCATATCCTTTAAGTTTCCCACGGGATTGACATGATAACATTTGAGTTATTTTTTATATCCTCAATGTTATTTTAGTTTTCCCCGTTAGCATTAAATAATTTTGTCCTAATTTTTTAATTATTTAATACCCTGCTGGTTAGCAGAAAAGGTATTTAGGGGCAAGTTTCTTCGTTCACCCCATTTGCGGGCCAATTCCATTTTCCCAAATGTATTTTCCAAGTTGCGGAGAAGTTGCTCTATCTAAAACCAGTTGATGCAACTCTGGAATCTTGCTCATTTGTTTCTTACCAACAATTTTACGAGCGTTATTAGCTTCCGCAAGAGTAAAACTACATATGTCTTTGTCCATAAGCATCAACATTAATTGTTCCTGTGATGGCGGAACTCCATAAGAAGATTTAAAATAAGGCTCTAATATACGCTGTTCTTTTTCTGAAAGCCCATATTTTTTCATTTCCTGATACCAAAGATTAATATTATTTTTAAAACGAATATATTTTTCCATTGGGGTTTCAGCACCCTTTTCTGCGGTCATTAGTCTCATTAACCCGTTAGCATCCGAAAGTTCAAGAATCGTTGTCGGTTTAATTTTTTTTGCTGCTTGAGCCCCTACTTCGCTATCAAACTGAAAGATATTTATTACTGTTCCATTTTGAATTGCATTCCATACTTTTTTATCTTTTATTGGTAAAACATTAGGATGAAAATATTTATCATATACAGAACGGAGATTAGTACCAGTGTTTTCAATTAATCCGTCTTCTTGGAGAAAACGAATCGTTTGAGCAAGTTTATCTTGCACTTCTGTTACCAAAAACGTATAACTCCATCATTTCTGATGGTACTGACTATATCTTCTCCTCTTTCGAGGGGGAACCACTTCGGATGGTAGCTCATCTTCCACCCTAACCGTATTTCAACGGATAGTCGATAGACCTTCCTAATTAAATTAGGCTTGGCACAGGATTGCCTTCAACTTTACTTGGTCAGGTTTCCCTGTTAGCAGAAAAATTAACTAATCATTTCCTATTAGAACTAAATTGTTTTTTCCACACCTATGAGCAATATAGTTCAATTCCTTTCAAATATATATCACTATATATTAGGACTTTACTTTATTTTGCAATTGTACAAATAAATTATATTTTCTTTGGAAGAAAAAAGTTATTTTATCTTTATGATGATAAAGTTTATTTAGAGCATTGTAAATTGTTGAATAATTATTAGAAAATTGTAATGTATAATTATTATTTTCCCTTTCTTTATGTCTTTTATATATTGAACCATGTCCAAAGTAATTTTTAAAATAAGTTATTGTTTCTAATGTTCCAGTAACATTCATTTCAAAATATTCTTTATTATCAGAGTGACGATGTGCAATACTAATACATCCATCCCCATCAAAATATCCCAATAAAAATACTGAAATTTGTTCTTCTGTAAGTTGTGCCTTTTCAATAACTTTACTAATGTCTAAAATTAAACTTTTTCTTGGGATTATATCTAATTTCTTTAAAGATTCTGTTAAAATATTATTTTGCAATCTTAATTCAACTGCATTTGTTGATTCAATATATTTTATAGGTTTATCTGATTTTAATTCTTGTTTAAAAAATTCTATAACATCTTTGTCCTTTTTAGCTACGCCTATTCCAACTTCATTCCTATCTGTAACAAAACCATCCGCACACAAAAACCCTAAAAGATAGGCTTTATTAAAAGTGTCTATTTTATCAAAATAGTGAATGTCACATGTATATATTGTATGTTTTTCACTATTTTTTTGTTTTGCTATATCTAAATTCACAGATAAACCATATTTACTCTTATATCTTTTTATAGTTGTTTCGCTAACATTAAATATTTTCGCAGCTTCTTTTAATGTATGCTCTTTTAAAATTTTTTCTAATTCTTCCGAAGAAATATTTGCTTTAATCCCCTGAGCCATATTTCTTCTCCTTATTTAATTTATTTGTTGAATTTCAAAATTAATTCAAATCATATTTTACGAGACCCGCTGCTTCACAATCGTGGAGATCATATTGTGTAATAATCTCTCCCTTGGGTGTTTTCATAAAGCAACCGAACTCATATGGGTCTTCATCAAATAAAATTACTCCACTAGCATGACTACTACGTTTGTTAATAATTCCTTCTATTCCAAACATAATATCAAGTAAACTAGGATATTTATTTACTTCATTTATAAATAATGGAATAAATTTTCTTTCTTTATCAGAATTACCATAAACAACATCATGTAAAGGCCATAAAAACCCTCTTTCAACAGGAATCAAAGATGCTATATACTGAGCCTCATCATTATCAATACCATCTGGATATTCCTCGCTACGATAGCCCCGGCACGCAGTAAGAATTGCAGATTTAGTTCCTTCAGTTCCATATGTAGCTATCAAAGTGCAACCTAAGTTTTTGCGAGAGAGCTGGTCTATATCATCTTTAAATCGACTTCCCCGATCTTCTTTAATTTTGTTAATAATTAAGGGACGCTTTGATGGGCATATATCTATATCAATATCCTTTTATTGGACTATATCTTTCACAATAATCTACTGAGAACTATTTTACTTCGATTATTGCTAGAGTGCGCTACGGAATTGTGCTTATCTCAATTCCTCTTGTTATATTATATATAACATTTAGTCTCTACACTTAATGAAGTTTCCAAAAATAACCTTTATATTCTGTGCCATTTTTAATAGCTTTATCTAAACCTATGTGGCCTTTTAAATGTAAAAAATCTAAAACAGCAGTTTTTGCATTAAAAGTTTGAATGATATTTCCTTCTTTATCATACATATCTATTTTTTTCCCATTAATAGCATTTTGACCTTTTTTCCCATACATTCCGTTTTTTTCTCCGGCCGTTTTCCCTTTACTATTAATAGACATTTTTAATTTAGACTCTTCAGTATGATGTTTACCATACATACCATTTTTCTCACCAGAAACTGCAATTGACATATTTTTTCGATACTCTTCTGTTTGCATATATGAAGTATCTCTATTTTGCCTAATTTTTTCTTTTGTTTCTTCAGTATGATGTTTACCATACATACCATTTTTCTCGCCTTTTGTTTCTTCACTCTTCTTTTTACTATAGGCAAGTCTTTGTTCTGGTGTATATCCAGCTATTAAATTTCCTCCATCTCCACCCTAAGCTATATTATAAAACTATTGGCTCTAAGTAGCATTATATTTTTTTATAAATTCTTTTTCTTTAAGGTTATTTTCTTCATTATTAGATGAAATATATAATATCTATTTTACAAAATTTTCTTTGCCATATTTTTCAACAGCTCTTTGTAAAATTAACCCACTTCCTATATATTCATCATTAAGTTCGCCATAATGTTTACCAATGTACTTTTTGTTATTAACTAAATTAGTAGTTAAATAAATATAATATTGTTTCATATTAATTTTTCTCCTTTATATTTTTATTTTCTATAATATATTCAAAAAATTAATATAGACATTGATAGACATTGACCAAAAATTTTTTCATTAAGCACGGTATTCCAAATCTATCCATTTCAGGACATATGGTTTCTTAGTCAGTTGATTCGAGTATTCAATACCTTATTTCACTGATACCGTTAGCCATTTAATGACACCCCTTAGCAGGGTTCACACTCTTTTTTTACAACTGGGCAATATCAATATTAGACTACCCAGTTCAGTTCTCTCATCATTGAGATAACGAAAAAAAGGAAGGTTCCATTTGATTGGGTCAAGCTGAGTTATACCTAGAAGATAATGATTCAGTGCTGCACAGGACGAGCCTCTTCCTGCACCAACCAAGCTCCCGCATTCCCACATCATATCAATATAATATTTTAACGTAATAGGATACTTAAACATATTTGTTCCAAGTTTTTCTCCTATCACCCTTTTTACTCTTGCTTCTTCTTCAAGTTCTTGGAAATAAGTCTCATTATATAAATCAAGATCTATTAATTTAGCACAGCATTCATGGATCCAATATCTTTCATAAATATCTTTAGAATAAAACATTCTATATATTTCTGGATATTTATTTTCATCTAGTACTTCAAATGCCATTAAAATATTTTTGTCTTCTATATCAGTAGAAATTTTACAAGTTATTAATCCTTCTGTGTATTTTTTAACAGGAACACTTGGAATCGTTTGATTATGAAGTAAATCATAAGTTTCAATTTTATCAAACATTTCCATACTATTACGGCACATTTCATCTATCATAATACCAATAGATGGTTCAAGATTCTTTTTTAAATCATCTTCGTCTTGAAGGTAAGCGTACTCATAAAAGCTATCTGTTTCTCTTTCTCCACCTTTAGAATTAAGATATGCTTTATGAATATATCTATCTTCACGTTTTAAATAATGCGCGTCATCACCTATAACTACTTTTTTATTAAAAACATGTGCTATCTGTACAAGTTTATTATTCGCAATAATCTGTTCTTTTGACGTTCCAGGAGCAACCTCTATATAAAAATCATCACCGAATATTTTATCACAAAACTGCATAAATTCAACAATTTGATTATATTTCGCAATTGCAGTTTGTTCATCCCCAACTTTTCTGGCGCGCTCCATTTCAAGAACACAACTAGACAACTCTCCTCCAAGACAAGCGGAAGTTGCTATAATATGTCCTGGATTCTGTCCAATTATTTCTTCTAAATCACTTTTAAGAGTTGGGACTCGTTCCATTCCTCTGTCCCAATATGAATTCATCCAAGCACGAGAAGATAACTGACGTAATTGTTTATGTCCTATTGTGTCTTTAGCAATTAATATAAAATGCCAATATTTAATTCCATTTTCTCTTGTATTAGTAAGATAAATTTCGTTACCAATTGCAATTTTAAAATCTGGATTTTCTTTTTGAAGTTTACAAATACGAATAGACTGAGCTATCGTCTCATGATCTGTGACAGCTAGACCAGCCAATCCAATCTCTTTTCCTCTTTTTACAAGATCAGGTAATTTATTTATACAGTCAAAGTAAACGGAAGTTCGACATTTCAGTATGAGTATGTGGGCAAAATCTCATCATATCGTTTCCTTCCCTCCCTTCAATTTATTGTTACTATTATTATATCATAATTTTATTTATTTATCAAATTATAGTCCGTAGAAAAAAATCCTAATACTTCACACGGATGATATTTGATATTGCGGTAATATGCAATTTTGCCAAGGATAAGACTAATTATATTCTTTTTTACATCTATCACATATTCTTTTTACCATTTATCATCTCTTTTTAATATATTAAATTATATCTTCTAAATCATAAAGATTACTATGTATAATTTGATTTCTTTTATTATTAATTACCATCTTTTATATTTAGGAACTATAATGATCCCAGGCTTGTTCTACTCGAAATACTGGAATTAAATCACTTCCATAATTTATAAAAGCGCAATAACTTATATATATTTTTATTTAACTTTTACTGCATTATAAAAATTTAAGATTGCTCCAATTATACAAATTAAAATAACAAAAAAGCTTCTATCTCCTCTAACAATATTTGCAATAGAACAACAGCCACATATACATCCAAAGACGAAATACATTGGGTTTATTTTCATTTTTTTTTCTCCTTAATAGATTCATATGCTTCTTCAAAAATACCTTGTTTACATGGGATAATATTGTTATCTTATATTAAGCAATGATCCAGTTCTCATCATCATATTCTTCCCAATCATCAACTTCATAAGAAACTACTTTTGATTCAACAAAATCAGATTCTTCTTTAATCATATTTAAAACATCTTCATACCATTCAAAATCTTTGTCAGACATTTTATTTTCATCAGTATTCTTTAAATCATAAAATCTTTTTTGTTCATCTTGATTTAAAAAATTATCTAAATTAATATGCTTTTCAAGAATAAAAGTTCCTTTACAAAATTTAGTTTGAATGTATTTCATATCATTTTTCTCCTTCTTCTACATGAATTATTTTGGTAATATTACAAGAGCAAAATAATAAGCTTTGTCCTAGAATTTATCGGGCCAAAACAAGCCGAGAACTGGCTCTCGTACACGCTGTGTATAGCCATCTAGCATGTTCTTCTTTGTTAAAAGGAAACTTTTCTTCTATAACAAGTACTTTAGACCATTCACTTCCTTGAGCACGATGCGTAGTAATAGCATAACCATACGTAAACTCATATGGAATTAATTTTTGATATTTAGGATTTTTCCCTAATATATATTTTTCTTTTTGAGTTAAAGAACCTTCTCCTATTAATATATATTTTTTATCCATATCTAATAAACCAAAATTATCCCCATCTTCTGATATAAAATTACCAGAAATAATTGGGATAGTATTATTAGATTTTTTTATCCAAGGCGGAATTTTATAATATGTTTCGTATGAATTGGATAGGTATCCCATTGTTCCATTAATTAGAGGGGCGTCAGTATCAGAATAATTATCCCAGTAATTTCTTAAACAAGTTAAACGTTCTCGGTCTCCAATAACTCCTTTTTCAAATCCAAGAAGATCTCTCATTTGATTATTAATAGCAACACGGGTCGCATTAGTTCCTACAAGAATCTGGTCTGCCCACTGTAATACTCCAGTGTTTAAATCAGCTTTA
>Ga0247610_10002835_pt1 | contig 19583 bp, 4 predicted proteins | sample 174DNAGHGhighgp2_FD_193483 | JGI IMG/M metagenome (GOLD analysis project Ga0247610, IMG submission 193483) | Sheep rumen microbial communities from Palmerston North, Manawatu-Wanganui, New Zealand - 1742 DNA GHGhigh gp2 | ecosystem: Host-associated > Mammals > Digestive system > Stomach > Rumen ...
GAAGAAAAAGAAAGAAGATAATAATAGTGATGAAAGCGAAGATAAAAAAAAGAAAAAGAAGAAAAAGAAAGAATATGATAGAAGTGATGAAAGAGAAGATAAAAATAAAAAAAAGAAAAAAAAAAAGAAGATGATAGTAGTGATGAAAGCGAAGATAAAAAGAGGAAAAAGAAGGAAAAGAAAGAAGATAATAGTAGTGATGAAAGTGAATATAAAAAGAGGAAAAAAAAGAAAAAGAAAGAATATGATAGTAATGATGAAAGTGAAGATATAAAAAAAAAGAAGGAAAAGAAAGAAGATGAATGTAGTGAAGAAAGTGAAGATAAAAAGAGGAAAAAGAAGGAAAAGAAAGAAGATGATAGTAGTGAAGAAAGTGAAGATAAAAAGAGGAAAAAGAAGGAAAAGAAAGAAGATGATAGTAGTGAAGAAAGTAAAGATAAAAAAAGAAAAAAGAAAATAAAGAAAGAAGATGATAGTAGTGATGAAAGTGAAGATAAAAAAAGGAAAAAGAAGAAAGAGAAAGAATATGATAGTAGTGATGAAAGTGAAGATAAAAAAAGGAAAAAGAAGAAAAAGAAAGAATATGATAGTAGTGATGAAAGTGAAGATAAAAAAAGGAAAAAGAAGAAAGAGAAAGAATATGATAGTAGTGATGAAAGTGAAGATAAAAAAAGGAAAAAGAAGAAAAAGAAAGAAGATAATAGTAATGATGAAAGTGAAGATAAAAAAAGGAAAAAAAAGAAAAAGAAAGAATATAATATTAGTGAAGAAAGTGAAGATAAAAAAAGGAAAAAGAAGAAGAAGAAAGAAGATGATAGTAGTGATGAAAATGAAGATAAAAAAAGAAAAAAGAAAATAAAGAAAGAAGATGATAGTAGTGATGAAAGTGAAGATAAAAAGAGGAAAAAGAAGAAGAAGAAAGAAGATGATAGTAGTGATGAAAGTGAAGATAAAAAAAGGAAAAAGAAGAAAGAGAAAGAATATGATAGTAGTGATGAAAGTGAAGATAAAAAAAGGAAAAAGAAGAAAAAGAAAGAAAGCAGTGAAAGAGAAAATGAATACAAAAAAGAAAAATCAAACGATTTTGATTCTGATTCTGATGTTCAAGATGAAGAAATTTTTAAAAACAGGAAAAAAAATAAATCAACAAGAAGAAAAAGAAGAATATCTAATGAAACAATGTCTCAGGATTCAAGCTCAGACAACATTAATTATGAAAAATATAAAAATAAAAAGATTAAAAATGATAAAAAAAGTCGAAAAAAAAATTCATATTCTAAATCTTCAGACAAAAATGAAGATAAGAGTAATTCTGATTCTGATTCTTTATCCTATAAAAATTATGATTATTTTTCAAATCAGAATGAAAATAAAGAAAATAATTTTTCAAGTGATGAGGAAAATAATTTATCTTCAAACTCTGTTGAAGGAAAGGAAAGAATTAAATCTATTATATATAATAAAGATAAAAAAATAGTACAAGATTTAAAAGAAACAGAAATGAATTCATCTGATTCCAATACTGAAAAAGAAGCTCATCCAAAAAATACTGAAAATGGTTTGGAAACTAAAGAGAGAAAAGAAGATAATATTACAATTAATACCAAAACTATTAGAGAGAAAAAAAAATTAGATATAAAATTATTAATACCAAAAAATCAAAGTGGAAAATTTTTAATGGACGAAAAAAATACAAATAAAGATAATAGTAAAAATATTTCTGAAATTATTGATAAATCTATGGACCTAAAAAATACTGATTCAATAATAAAATCATATATATCAGATTTTAAATCTGATGATAAGAAAAAATTTTTTAAAAATCAAGGATTTATTCTAACAGATAAATCAATGGAAAGAATGGCTTTATTAATCCATTATATATTAAATGGTATTCCAGTATTATTTGAAGGAAATACAGGGACGTCTAAAACACGCACAACATTAACTGCATGTAAATTTATAAAAAAATTTATTAAAAAAGATGAAAATAGAATAGATCTAATAAGATATAATTTAAGTGCAGAAACAAGAATAGATGATATAATTTCTAAATATATAAGTGATTCAAAATCTATTATTGGTTTAAAAGTAAAGAATGGCCCATTTGTAGATGCTTATGAAAATGGTAAAATTTTATTATTTGACGAAATAAATTTAGCTCCATCTAATGTACTTCAATGTATACAGCAATCTTTAGATAATGATTTTTTAAGTGTAGAAACTAATGGAAAATGCCTATTAAAGTATAAGAGACATCCAAATTTTGCATTAGTTGCTACACAAAATCCAAATAAAGGTGCCTATGCTGGTAAAAGGCAAGAATTAGGTCCTGAATTTTTGTCAAGATTCCAAAGAATATATTTTCCTGATATATTGGAAGAGGAAATGCAAGAAATTGCTTTAGGTATTGCTGAAAATGTAGGATATATAAATAAAAATGATAAAGATGAAGAATTCAAAAAACTATTAATAAAGGATATTGTAAAATTGCATTATGAATGGGCTAAAGAAACAGAATCTCAAGCAGATATACAATGCTTTACAATTAGAGAAATAGAATCTGTAATAGAGTGTCTCTCAAATAAAGAAAATATTTATGATGTAATAATGACCATATATGGTGGTCGATTTAGACAAGATAAAAAAAATTTATTAATTTCAAAATTGACAAAATTTGAACAATTAAAAGAGTTAAATGAAGGGCCAAAACAATTACCCAAGGACTTTCCTAAATGCTTTAAAAATGATTCTTTAATTGCAACAACAAAAAGTGTACTATTAGCATTAAGAAATAAAAGAAATGTTATTATAATAGGAAATAATGAGAGTGGGTTGACACAAGTTGCAGAATGGTGTTCATCTTATTTTAACCAAACTTTGGAAGATACTACTAAAGAAAAATTTATATGCTATTGTACAAAAAATCTAGAATGCTCTGATTTAATTGGAACTCAAAAAATATCTGATTCTTCGGATAATAATAATCCTGAATTAATAAAATTTGAAAAAGGATTTTTATTTAATGCAATTGCTAAAGGCCATTGCGTTGTATTGGATAGTATAAATGAAGCTCCTTCAAGAGTTATTGAAAGACTTAATGGCCTATTAGATAAAAAAAATAATAAAAAAGAAGCTTATTTTGAAGTACCTGAAAATACTCAAGATTCAAGAATTAAAATTAATAGAAATTTTAGAATAATATGTACATCTAATTTTGATAAAATCAATCAAATATCTCCAGCTTTTGTTAATAGATTTGAAGTAATAGTGTTAGAAGATCAATTAAAATCTTTAAAGGAGAATGAAATGAAAAATTTAATATTATTTCTGTGCAAAAAATATCAAAATGAATATTATTATAATTCCAAAAAAAGAAAAAAAAAATTTGCAGAAAATAATAATACAAGAACAAAATTGGATAATAATGATGATGACCCATTTGAAGGACTTAATATGAATGAAAATAAAAATAATTTAAATATAAAAAAAAAAATTGATTTATCAGAAGATATTATTGATTTAATTTTGGAAAAAATAACAATTTTACTTAAAGGAAGAAACCCAAATGAATCAAATGATGATATAATTTGTTCTAATCCATCATCAGAAAAAATAGATGAAAATTCAAAAAAATATTTAACAATGTCTTCAATAAATAAATTTTGTAGAACTTTAGTAATATTAAAAAATAAATTTGAAAAAAATACAGAAGTTAAAATGAAAGCAATCATAAATTTTTCTTTTGAATTATTATTTGAAGAAGAATTATCATCTCAAAATCGACAAATTCTAGATATTCTAGGTGAAGAATTAATAGTATCTAGTCATAAAGTAAAAGATCTAGGGAACGAGCAATATTTCTTTGATAAATCAGAAAGTTTAAAAAAATTTATGGTTCAAATATATGCTTGTTCATTAGTAAATCAATATTTATGTATTGTTGGTCCACCTGGTATTGGAAAAACTATTGGAGCAAGAACATTTTCTTATATTAGAGAAATTATTTTTGGAATTAATTCTGAATCTCCTTTTTATATGCATACTTTTAACCAATTTACAAGGCCTAGTGATTACTTTGGAATTTCAACATTAAAAGATGAAAAATTATTTTTTAGGGAATCAACTTTAACAAAATCTATAAGGGAAGGTAAAGTATTTATAGCAGATGAATTTAATATTTCCTCTGAAGATTGTATGAAAGCAATTACTCCAATTTTAGAACTAAAATTTGGGGAAAAAATTATAATCCCTGGTATTGAAAATAAAATATCAATAGATCCTGATTTTTTCTTTATTATATGTCAAAATACTAGAAATACTTTTGGTCGTAAGGATTTACCCGAAAAAATAAAAGTTAAAATAAAGGTAATAAATTATCCTAATAGAGTAAAAGAAGAAATAAAGAATATTTGTGAAAGTATTTATCTAAAATTATTTAAAGGAAGAGAAAGAGCGAATAAAAAAATGAATAAAGAACAAGCCAGATTATGTGGGGATTTCATGATGGCATTAAATGAAAAAGAAATATTAACTCCATGGTCATTAAGAGATATTTCTAAATTATTTGAAAGAATTAATAAACAATCATTATCAAATCCACAAAATTATAAAAATTTAAATGTTATTGAAAATATTTTATTTTATATATTATCATCAACAAATGAATCTTTAATAAATGAAAGATTAAAAATTGTGGTTGATTTAATTACCAAAATATTCAGATTAAATCCGACAGAAAAGAAGATTCTAACTGAATTATATTTTTCAACACCTTTAATCAAAAAAAAAGATGATAAAATTTATATTGAAAAGGGAGATATAAGTATATTTTATAGATATTTTGATGAAAAAATATATAAAAAGTTAGAAGGATTGCCAAGTGTTTTAAATGCTTTATTTAAAATATTAATTACAAGCGATGATGAGCCTATATTAATATCAGGTCCCAGTTCTTTCAAAACATTTTTAGCTAAATTAATTTTTTATAATATATGGTAGTAAATGTGAGGTTATTTCATTAAATTCAGAATCAACAAATTCTGAATTAATAGGCTCAGTTATATTATTAACACCAGAAAAAGCAAAAAATTATTATTTAATGAAAATATATGAAATTTTGCAAATTAATAATATTGAAAATTATTTAAAATATTTGGAAAATTTTGAAAGCAATAAAAATAAAATTTTAAAAAAAATTAATTATTTTATTTTAGATAAAAAAATCGATAAAAAGCACCCTTTTTTTTATGCATTAGAACATTTTAAAAAAAAACTTTTCAAAGAAGAAGATAAAGCAAAAAGCTTATTTGACATGAAAATAGAATTTCAACCTGGTATTTTTATATCAGCAAGAATTAAAGGGAATAATTTAATATTAAAAAATATTACATATGTAAAAACTGAAAATTTAGAACGCTTAAATGAAGCCTTAACTGGAAATAAAAAAATAACATTAAATGAAGACAATCAAAATTCCTTTACCCCAGAAAATAATAAAGAAATTAGTTTTAGTAAAGATTTTAGGGTAGTCGGTACATGCAATGAGGGTGAAGAAGCATCTTTATCAGATGCTTTTTTATCAAGATTTACAGTTATATATGTTGATAAATATAATGATGAAGAAGAAAAAAAAGTGTTAAAAGATGAAGCAGGAGATATAAAAGATATTAATTATTTAAATTCTTTATTAGAAAAATATTATAGCTATTTTAATGATATTAATAAATGGAATTTATCTCAAAAAATAAATTGCTTCAATATTACTAAGCAAGTTGATGAAAACAGACAAAAACCTCACCAAGAAAATTTAAATTTAGTTGCTTATTATTTATTAAAAGGTTTAAATGAAAAAAGGGGAAAAAATATAAATAAAATAAATAGTATTTTTGGTATTAAGAATAATGAGGACAAAGATGAATTTTCCCCAATTGAAGTGAAAAATAATTATATTATATCAAAATTAAATCAATTAAAAATGAATATAAAACATTATAAAATTGAAAAGAAAATAATAGAAAAAAATAATAATGATGAAAATAAAATTAAAATATCAAATTTAGTATTTACTCAAAAAATTAAGGAATTAATAGATGTTATTCATTTTGGATTATCAACTAAAACTCCTCTAATTTTGGAAGGAGAATATGGACAAGGAAAAATGACATCAATTAAATATTATGCAACTATAGCAAATTTAGAAATAATTCAAGTTTCAATTTCAAAATCAACTAAAGTAGATGATTTATTATGCAAAATTACTTTTAAAAAAAATGAAAAAGGTAATTTTAGTTTAGTTAATTCAAAAACACCATTATGCCAAGCGATAGAATGTAAAGATAATTTCACAAATAAATTAATTGTTCTAGAAGGTATTAATAATGCTTCTCCAGCTATATTAGAAATATTGAATTCAATATATGGCCCCACAGGAACAAAAATTTTATTGCCAAATGGTTCAACAATAGAAAAAGGAAATATGAATTTAATATCAATATTTAATCCTTCAGAAGATTATACAAGAGAAAAATTACCAGGAAATTTAATTAATAATTCATTATATTTCATAGTTGAAAATCCTTCAATAAGTGATATAAAAATTATAATTACTAATCTTTTTAATGAGGCAGGATTAAAGAAAATGGAACAAGATGAATTTATAGAAAAATTTATAACAGCTCAAAAAATAGCCAAAGAAGGAGTAGGTGAATTTCCTATAACTTTACATGAAGTGAGGAAATATATTTCATTTCGGAAATCTTTACCTAATTTAGATAAAAATATATTTATGTCATTTATTTTTAATTATCACTTCAGTCAAAAAGAAAATATATATAGAGCACAGAAAGAACTTAAATTAGACACATTTTTATTTAATCCAGTAATTGATTATTCTGGAGAGTATAAATATTTAAATTTTAAATCTTCTAAAAGAAGTAAAAATCAAATAGAAATTGAAATAAAAAATTCAGAGAAAATTAAAGAAAAATATGAAGAATTGAAAAATAAATTTAATTCAATGACTTTGACTGAAAAATTATGCTTTTTATTTTTGTTATGCTGTATAAAAGCTCAGAAAACTCCTATTATACAAGGTGTAACTGCTTCAGGAAAATCATTTATAGTAAAATTATTCTCTGATATTTTAGGTCAGGATTTAAGCATTTATCAATTAAATTCAAATTCAGGATTATCAATATTTACAGGTCAATCTGTGATAAAAGAAAATTTTGATGAGAAAGAAAAAAATGAAATAAAAAATATTATGAAATTATTAAAAATTAAAAATAAAAATTATAAAGAGATAAGTTCTGAAGATTTTAAAAATTTTCAAAGAATTATTGATAATAAATTAAATTCTAAAAATTTAGATAAAAATGAAAAAAAAAAATATGAAAAAGCAAAAAAAATATTATCAATATTAAAATCACCATTAAGTAGATTCACTCATGAAGATTCTGAATTAATTAAATCAATTAAAAAAGGTAAATGGATAGCTCTAGATGGTATAGAAATGGCAAGTCAACAAATTTCTGAAAAATTAAGTTCATTATGTGGGGAAATACCAACTTTAAATATATATGAATCTGGTCTTGATGATTTAAATTTTAATTTTACAAATATAAATCCTAATTTTAGATTATTTATAATATATAATCCATCATCCCAAAATTCAAAAAAAATAGATCAATCATTATTTAACAAATGCATCAAATTTACTCTTCCCTCAATAGATTATAGTCCTAGAGATGCTACAACTATGCTATATGAAAGTTTAATCAGAAAATCAAAGTCAAAATACGATATTCCTTTATGGTCTAATTTATGCTCAAGAATAGCAAAATATCATATTGAAGAAAAAAAAATTACTAAAAAAAATCCAGAATTAATAGCAGGAAATGTTCCATTCTCTCCTAGGCATTTAAATTTTATTTCAAATGATTTTCATCATACCTTCAGACATAAAAAAATATCAATAGAAGTATGGTTACAAAGCATATTTGATAATTATTATTGGAGATCTTTTATTAAATATTTACCAAGTAAAAAAATAGATTATATGGAGGCTACTAAAAAAATAATAAAAGCATTACCAGATCAACAATTTAAGGTTGATCAAGAATTAGATTTTAATGAAGAATTTAAAGAAATAGTCGCTTATTTAATTCAAATTCAAAAATATTGTATATCAGAAGACGATAAGGACAATAAAGAATTTTCAAATATTTTATTTGATGATTTATTAAATAAATGCCTTGAAGTCCCTATAAATAGAGTAAAATTACGTTCTTTATATAATAATTTATGTGATACTATATTATTATTAGATAATATGCAAATTAATGATGATATATTAAAAAATAAATATTATCAAATTCATTTTATTAAAAATAATTATGAAAATATTTTAAATAATTTTGAAAGTATAAATGAATTTATTGAACAAATAACATTAAAAGATGATAAATTATTAAATAATAGTGAAATTAAAATGTACTTATTAAGAATGAGATTTTTAAATGAAATATTAAAAAATAAAGAAAATAAAAGTATTTATGAACCTGATTTAAATTATAATTTGTTCAATCGTTATTCAAATGACCTTTCTCAAAAATTATTAGATTTAATGATGTATAAAAATAAAAGTAGTTTTGAGGATTTAGTAATATTTATATGTGAAAATCCAGATGTATTTAAAATAATTCATTATTATTATCCATATAATAATAATAGTTTAAAAAGAGGACAATTAAAACTGGCTGATTATTATATATATATCTGGTCCCATTTATATTTGAAAAAATATAATTTTTCAATAAGAATCAAAGAAAATAGATATGATATAGTATTTACTAATGAAAATCAAAGGGATAAAATAACTCCATATTTTGTGTTGAATGAAAAAGATTCTTTGCTATTATCTTTAAAATATTCATATGTTAAAAAAAATTTGAAAGGTAATAAATATCTTTATAAATATATTGACATTAGCGAAGATAATACAAAAGAAGATATTGAAAAAAAACTTTGCAAATGCTTCAGTGGGTTATAAGCAATTGTAATAAATTATATAGTGAATCTCAAATTAAAACATTAGAAGAAATAGATAAATTGAATTTAGAAAGTTATAATTTTTTCACAAGTACAGCGTCTACTTTAATTGGCAGAATATGGTCATTAATAATAAATTTAACTGATAAGTACAGTGATGTATTAAATTATTTTCTTGAATCATTTTGCTTTTTAGAAAAAGATACGATGAAACTTTTTATGATTTTGTATGATTCTTTAGATAGAAATCCTTTGCAATTATTAATTAATAATATGATATCAATTTCATTTTTCTGCGATTCAAGTAGTATGCTTTGGAAATATAGAAATATGCTAAATAATTTAAAAATAGAGCCAAAAGAGAATAATGATAATAAAAATAAAAAAGAAATTGAAAAAGAAGAATATGAAGAAGATAATGAAGAAAATGAAGTTGAGGATCTTGATGATGATTTTGCTCAATACTTTAAAAATAATGAAATTAATTTTGATGAAGAATTAAAATTAGTAGAAAAAGAAAAAGACGATTTAGATATATTAAGTATTTATTGGAATGATGAACTATATTATTATAAAGGAAAATTAACAACTTTGCAAAACATTTTAATTACTTATAAAAATAAAGGTAAAGAAGATGCAGAAATAACAAAATTAAGAAGTGATGCTAACGAATTAATGATACAACTTGAAAAAATGGAGAATGTAAATTCAATTAAACAATTAAATTTTTTGAAAGATGAAATAAACCAATTTATCAAGGAAAGAAATCCAACAAAAGAATTGTATTATAATTTAAAAAATAGAGTTGAAATTTTTATTAAGTTAATTTCTTTAAAAGATAACAATTTGGAGATAATCAATTTGCCAAATAAAAATAATATAGATTTTAAACTCTATTATGAAAAATATAAATTATATGATTTATTATTTTGGTATTCAAATATTGATGATTGCTTAAATGAATTGCTTGATCCAAAGACAGAAGATCAAATTTCTATGAAAATATCAATGAATTTATATAAGGATGAAGATCTAGATCCTATTTTAACTTTCATTAATGAAAGAAAATTAGAATTAAGCAGAATTAATGAAAATAAAAATTTACCTTTTAAGGAAAAGCAAAAAATAAAACAAATGGTCCGTGGGATATTATTGTTAAAATTAAAAGACAATATTAGTTTAGATGATTTTAATAATTTTGTAAATAATATGAATTCAAAAATCAATCAAAGTGAAGAAATAGATGATGAAGAGTATTACTTTTCTTATGTGATAAACCATAAATATCAGCAAAATTTAAAAATAATTATACCCTTTTTTGAGCCATTAGATGTATTTTATTTGTTTTATAAATATGATAAAGGTAAAAAATATAAATTAGGAGATATATTTTTTGGAACTGTTTGCAATTTTGGAGGGATAAATGATATTCCTGAAGAAATATTAAAAAATGACTTTAAGGATATGAATGAAATTGCAGAAAATTTGGCTATTTTATTTTGCGAAAATATTTGTAGCAAAAAATATGAAAAAAGAATACCTTTAAAAGAATATTTAAATCAAGAGATAAATGCTGCTGAAAATCCTAATGCTAAAAATTTATTAGAAAGGATATTAACAATTATATCTTATGTTTATGATTTTCAAGAAAAGATTTATAATAAACAAAAAGAAAATCCAGATAATTATAAATTTAAATTAGATGATTTTCAAAATTTATTAAGTAAAAATAATAAATTAATGAATTGCTCTAAAATATTTAAATTTGAAAAAGAGAATATAGATAAAGGAAATTTAAAACTTCAACCATCATTAATATTTTTCATTCATAATAATCAGCAAATTATAGATGATTTATTTAATAATATTAATAATTCTGATAAATCTATTATTGAAGATTTAGCTAAGAAAAGAGATATAAATTACCTTCCATTTTGGCTCTATATACTAAGAAATGTTTCTTCTTTAAATTGCCTAGAATATGGTGGAAAAGATATAGATAAAAATATATCTGATAAAATTGTTAAAGAGATAAAAAAGAAAATATCTTATTGCTTAAGTAATAAAAAGCCCTTAAATTTACAATGGATAAATTTATTAGTAGATAATGTCTCTTCAGAGCTATTAGAGCAAAATATTCATTTATTTTTTAATTTTTTCAATTCATTAATTAATCATTTGAATTTATCTAAGGAATTTTTAAAAAACATTGCAATTGATGAAATAACAGATTATTTTAAAGAAATTATTGGCACTGTTTTTGATTTTAAATTTAATGAATTATTAAATTCTGAGATTATGAATAATAATAATAGAATTATTCAATTAACCAAAGACCCTTCCAAATATATATATGAAAAAATTAAGTCAAAAATATATGATAAATTTAATAACATTTTAAATGAAGAAAAAATAATTGAGAAAATAGAAGAATTCATTCATAATATTAATGATTTGCATCAAAAGTTTGAAAAAGAAACAAAAGATGCAAATAAATTATTATTTAAAAAAGAATTTGATATTTTAAAAGAAAAGCATATAAAAGAATTAGAAAATATATTTTCAAATTTAAGTAAATGTATATCCAATAATAATAACTTTATTGAACAAATTTTGATAAAAAAATATGAAGATAAATCAAATAAACAAATATCAAATGAAGATATAAAAATATTAATAAATAATAAAGCAGAAATTTCATCATATGAAAAATATGGATTAAAAAGTTATGAAAAAGATAATTTAATTTGCTTTAAATTACCTTATAATTTTAATGAAATTAAAGAAAAACAATATATTTTATATTATTTGAATAAAATTATTGAAGTTCCAAATAGTTTGAATGAAGAATATATATATATAATTAATAATGAAAATAATGACGATTTTAAAAAAAATTTTTCCATTAAAATTAAAGATATAAAGAATGATGAAATAAAGGGACAAGAAAAGGAAGAAAATAAAGAAAAAGAAGATCAAAAAATAGTTGAAAAATATATAGATTTTTCAAATAGTACTAAAATTATATTTCCAAGATATAATATTGAAAATGATGAAGAAATAAAAAAATTAATTGAAGAAAATAATCATCCACCTACAGAAATGGATATTACAAATCCAAAATTTATATTATTTAATGGATATAAAGAAGAACAATTTTTCGAGAATGTAAATACTTTAGAAAAAGAAGTGGAACTTTTTTTCAAAAATATCAAAAATAAAGATGATGAAAAATTTTCCGATAGAAAAATGATTGAAGAATTTGAAAGCATATTTATTAAAATAATAGGACTTTTAGAACAAATTATAGATATGCTAAAATCTATAACTAACAATAATGAATTTGAAAGTTTCAATAATATATCTAAAGATTTTGAAAAAAATATATATGATTTTAAAGAAGATTTAAAAAATTATTATGAAAAGTTTAAAGAAAGAATAAAAAATTCATTATATGACTTTTCAGAAATAAATGAAAAAAATATTTTTAATTTAGATTTTTCTTTATCGAAAATACCAAATGAATCAAGACAATCTTTTATACATTTAAATAAAATGAATGAAAAATCAGAAAATTTATGTGTTCCTATTATAAATATTGACAGTGACGGAAATAATTTGATATGTTGCTATAAAACATTAGAATTAAATTTAGGTAAAACATGTCCTGCTTTATATCATAAACCTTATGTTATAAATATTATTTCATTTGTTAATGAAGATTTATCAATCAAAATAAAATCTTACAAAGAAAGTAAGATTGATTTAAAAAGTTCAAAAAGAGAGGAAAAAGAAGAAAAAGAAATAGAAATAAAGGAAATCAATAATGTTGATTTTTGCGACGAAAATGTCAGTAAATTATTGAGAGTCAAAGAATTAATAAAAAAAGGTGAAAATATTGAATTATATGTAGAAGTCCCTAAAACATTTGAAGAAGATACAATACAAATTAACTCATTGATAGAAATTGAATCTAGTTCAAGAAAAAAATTAGAATTGCAAATTAATATTATTCTAACAACTATTCCAATATCAATATTGATTTCATGTAAAGAGTATGAACTAATAAAACAAAAAATTGATTATGATAATGATATACCATTTGTACAATGCTTTAAAATTAATGCAAAAGAATTTATAGGCAATGAAGAAATAAATTTTGAAATATTGAATTATAATAATCAAGATTCTATTGATTTTTATTTAAGTGCTAAATCTTTAGAAAATAATACTTTTAGTAAACCACATTTTAGCATAAAAAAACAAACAAATAATTTTAAAATAATAATACCAAAAATTGAAAACCAATTAAATGAAACAGAGATTCCTAGATTGAATTGTGTAATTGAAGTATTTATTAATAGCAATTATGTAATTTATATATTAATAGATTCTTTAATTAAACCCATAATAAATGAAATTAAAATGTATGATTATTATCTAAAGGAATATAGAGAAAATGAAAGTACTTTATTTTTAAATGAAAATGTGCAAGATATATTTAAACAAGAAGGAAAGAAAATAAAATTATATTTTATTTTAATTTCTACTTTTCAAACATCATTCAAAGTTATTCCAGATCAATTTCATGGAGGAAAAATTAATCAATTTGAAGGCAAAATTGAAAATGATATTTGTGAATTTAATTTGGATTTAGAATTTGAAGATTATGCTATTATTGAAACTAACACTAATTGTTTAATTACTATTATTTTAGAAGATTCAACTCGTCTTACCTTTAAAATAAAATTTGAAAAACCAAGTGAAGAAGTTTATTGCGAGTCTTATTATAAACATTTTATGATAAAGGGAAAAAATTCTTTGAATGATAACTGGAAAAAACTAGATGAAAATAATAATAATGAAAAATATAAATTTTATGTAACACCATTTAGTTACAAAAAAATAGAAATTAGTTATTATGAATTTAAAAATAGAAGTTTTGAGCCAATTAATGATCTATATTTTTACAATTTGGATATTAACGGTAAAATAAAAATGTATAATAAATATGCTCAACTAATTGGAAAACAGCCTAATGATTCACAATTTAAATTAATTTCATGCCCTTTTTGTGTTAAATATAAAGAATTATGGTACCCTTTGATAAAGAATAATGAAGAATTAGATTCTTGGAATAATATATATTACGAAAAATGGGATTTTATACGAAATCAAGTTTGCAATAATTTTAATGATTGGATATTCAAAGTTAAAATGATTAATAATCAAGTAGCATTTAATGAGATTAAAAAACATAAAGAATTTAATGAATTTGAAAAAAGCATCCAATTTTATAAAGATTGCGAAGAAATAATCAATCGAAATTTAGATCAAGGAATTAAAAATTTCAAAAAAAGATTAGATAAATACAAATATGATTTCCAAGAAGGAGAAATAAGATTTGAAACTTTAGCTTATTATATAATGAATGATAATCAATATAGAATATTAAGAGATCTTTATAATTGTTTACCTGAAGATTTCCAAAAATATTTGAACAAAGATTATGCTAATTATTATAATGCTAATAACAAAGAAAATTTAAAAAATTTATATTTATATAATTTTATTCTAAAATTGAGAGATTATTTTATTCAGAAAGATGAAGAATTCAGTAGCCTTAATAAAAAGATTATAATTACAGTTAAAGATATTGAAAAAGAACAAAAAAATATGTTAGACTCATTTTATCAAAAAAATACTAATATAAGAAATGATAGAGATTATACTCCAAAAATATTAATTGATTATAAAAAATATTTTGAAAATTTTGATAAAGATATAAAAAAAGAAAATAATAAATCTCAGAAGTATTTAATTATAGGAAATGAATGCAAAGAAGTAGATATTAATACAAAACAAAAATTTGATGAAGAAAATAAAGATTCAACAAATTTAAAATTAGATAATTCAGTAATAATAGTATTGCCAGAGATTGATTTATCTAAATATAAAGACAATATTACATTAAATAATATTTATGAATTATTAAATAGATGTATAATTGGAGCACGAATATTCCCAGCATATTTAAAAATAGCAATAATTAATGAAAATGATAAGAATATTAAATATGCAGAAAAATATTTTGATACATTATATGCAATGTACTATAATAAAAAAACTGCTGATAATTCTATTATTAATGAAAAAATTAATGAGTTTATTTCTTCTTTTCAAGAAATGATTGTTAAACTAAAAGATGCAGGCATTAATTTTGAAGAAAGTGAGTGTTTAAATAATATAAAAAAAAACATAAGCAATCAAAATACTTTCATAAAACCACCAGAAAAAATTGAGCCAAAGAAGCAAAGTGATAAATGGGAAAATAAAAAAATTATTGAAGAGAAAAAAGAACAAGAATTTAAAAAGGAAATAATGAAAAAAATAGAAACAAATAATATAAAATCAGAACAATTAGATAATTTAAATTCAATTATGAATATAAAAAAAAATAATGTTCCTTTAAACCCATCTAAAGAAGATAATAATTTATCAAATATACAAAAAGTGGAAGATGAAGAAGAGGAAGAAGAAGAAGAAATAGGATTTATAGACATGTTTCAAGAAATGGATAATATTGACTATATGTTAGATTATGAAGAAGATAATCAAAATAAAAAGAAAATAGACTTTTTATCTTCAGAAGAAGTGAAAGATAATATATATTCTAAGGCATCAAGTGAACAGTTCAAAAATATAGAAAAAAAATTTGATGAGGATTATGCTTTAAAATATATAGTAGATAAAATGAAAAATAAAGTTAAAAAAAATGATCTAAATTTCAAATATGAAGTATTAAAAGCTGGAGTAAATGGCTATAAACCAAAAAATTTATATCATTCAATAGATTCCCAATTAAAAGAAAAAGAAATTTTAAGTATTTCATCTTTAATCGAAAATAGTAGATTTTTAACATCAAAATTAATAGCAAAAGTTTCACAATGTAATGTTAGTGAGGAAAAATATGAGATTTTATTTAATAAGATAGAAGCAAATATTATTTTTGATTTAGCTAGAACTATTAGTAATGAAAATAGATATTTTAATATGCTGATGGTATGTGGACTTGCTAATGCATTATATTCCCTAAAAATATCTTATACTTTATCAATAATAGGAGATAGTGATTTTAAGATAAGAATCAAAAATATAGATGAACCCCATAGTGAATTGGTTTTACAAAAATTATATGATTGTTGCTTTATAAAAAGGAATGTAACTCAACTTCCAACATGCTTAAGATATTTTATGGATAAATATCCAATTAAAGAAGAATCTAAATATAGAGTATATTATATTTTTACAAATGGATTTGATGAAGAACTTAAAAAATGTCAAGCTTGGCAAAATAAAATATTTAATGATAACAAAAATTCCTTTGCTTTTATTTTCACTAAATCTCAAGCACTTGAAAAAGATATTAATGTTGAATATAAAAAGTATTTATTAGATATTTGGAAAGAATTTGAGGAAGAATCTAAAAATTTAAATTGCATTGTTAGTGTATCTCAAATATCTTTTAAGGATATTGAAGATAATGAAATATTAAGCAATTTAACAGAAAATTTATCTAAAGTATTGTTAAGGGAAAAAGAACCTATAAATAAAGATAATTCTCCTAAATTGAATTCATTATTTAATATAGATAATTCATCAAATTTAACTGAAAAATATATTACTTTTTTAAGAAGTTTAATAGGTGATCAATTAAATTCATTTAATGAATTATATATTAAAAAAAGTAAATTGCCTCCATATATTTACGATAATCAAAAAGATAATCAAACACAATATAAATTATTTTGTCAAAGAACAGGAAAGATAATTAGATATGATAAATTGAATGAAGAAATAACAAGAAATATTTTAAGACTAGTTAAAGATTTTAGAGAAGAAAAAGAAAAAATAAAAATGAACCAAATGAATATAATTTTTAAGCCAAATCTTCCAACTCAATCAATTTTAGTTGAAGAAGGGACTCATTTAGATATAACTGAATTAATCAAATATTCAATTAATAGAGTTCCTAATCCAAGATTATATAGAGAAGTTAGAGATGGATTTATTAAAAATTATGCAGTCACTGTTATAATAGATACTTCAGTATCATGTTTGAACGAATTATGCATTTTTCACTCAATCCAAACTTTAAGAATTCTTTTAAGTGCAATTTTATATGATAATATCCCTTGCCTAGATATTGTTATTGCAAGGGAGAAAGAACCTATTATTTTATGTTCTGAAAAATCTGGAAATGAAATTTTATCACAAAAATCGCCAGTTTGGGCAGTTTTATTCTCATGTTTAGAAGGGCAAAATTCAATTGATTTAGCATCAGCTATAAAGGCAGGCTATAATTTAAATCGAGCAAGAAGAGCTGATTATACTAATTATATTTTTGTTTTAACAGATGGATTATATTGTCCTTCACAAAGAGACAAAATAATAGGAGTTGTTAATAATTGCCTTTCCAAAAATATTAATATATTCGGAATAGGAATTGGAATTTACCCTATTGGTATTGAAAAATTATTCCCACAAGTAGTTTATTCACAAAATCCATCTAAATTAATTGAAGGTATTTCTTTATTATTTGGTGACATATCAAAATATAAAGATATCAAAATGAAATATATTGCGATAAAGGCAAATAAAGATAAAATTTTAGAAAATTGCAGAGAAATTAATAATCACATTAATGAGCCTAAATTTAAGCATTTAAAAGAAGAATTATCTAAAATAAAAATATCCTTAGAATCATTTCCATTTTTTAATCCAGAATTAGAAAAAAATCAAGATGGTTCAAATCCAGAAGGAGAAAATTCTAGTATGTATGAAAGAAATTTTTTTAAAGGTCAGAATATTTTGATAGCAATGTTTTTTTCAAGTGATCTAAAAAGTCAGGGAGGTGAGGCAATTACTGAAGATGAAAAAAAAATTAATCCTAAATTTATTACAACTAAAGATGATCAATGTATAGCATCTGTTTTAGGATACTATGGATATAATGTATCAGTGGTAACAAATTATGAAGAAGCAATAAATGAATTATGTAAAAAAGACAAAAAACAAGAAGATAAATGCAAATATAATTCATTATGGGTAATAAGTGGACAAGAAGTTCCTGATTTACCTAGTAATAATGGAGATATTAATGCCCCTTTTTATGTAGAGCAATTTGTTGATTGTGCAATTCAATTTTGGAAAAAAGGTGGCTCTTTAGTATTGATGGGAGAAAATGATCCACATAATTTCCAAGTTAATTTATTTTTAAAGAAATTAGTCTTCCCTGATGGCAAAAAAGTTTCTTTTAAAATAGGAGGAAATCATCCAGGAAGAAAATTTTTGACAGCTGATTATGATTCAAATAAATTAGAAAAAAAGCAAACTTTTAATGCTAAAATTCAAGAAGTTAATCATACAGAAAGAAAATCTCTAGCAAACAATTTATCTAGAATATTTGAAGGTGCTACCTTAGCATATGCTATTGGGGATATTAGTCCATTTATACCATTTTCCAGAGATTCTGATGGCGGAATTAATTCATTATTTTATAATGGATTGGATATTAATAATGATGGAAATGGAGAAGGAGATATATTTATAGATTGTGCTTATACTAAATTTTTCTTAGATATGGAACAATCAGGTACTTCTAGATATCTTCAAAATATAGCTGGATATATTGGTTCTGCTGAAAGAAGATATAATATTGGTCAACATCCTAGAAATTATAGGCCAGATAAAGTAGATTTTACTTTAAATAAAGAGCAACAATTTTTTTATAAATATCCAAAAAAAGCATTTGATGTATTATATTTAGTAGATGCTACAGCATCAATGGAAGGAACAATAGAAAATGTAAAAACATATTGTGTTGAAATAGCAAATATATTGAATAATCAAATGATGTTATATGACTTTCAATTTGGTGCAATATTTTATAGAGATCCTATTGATTCTCTAGGAGATAAAAATGAATATTACAATTTAACTTCTAATATAATTAATTTACAGAATTATGTTAAAGAAATGAAAGCAAAAGGAGGAGGTGATACTCCTGAAGATTGGGTTGGAGGATATAAAATAGCATTAAATAATATAAATTGGAGAAATGGTAATAAATTAATAATTCATATTACAGATTCCGGAGCTCATGGAACTGATTATACTCTAAATGATAAATATCCAAATGAAGGCTGGAAGCTTGACTATTGCATAAAACAATGTTCTGAAAATAATATTTCAATAGTAGGATTTAAAATAGGTAATGAACCTATGAATTCATTTAAAAGAATTAAAAGTATATATAATAGCTATGGAAATAATAATTTTAAAGTACTAGAATTTGATCAAAACAAAAAGGATCCGGGCTATTTCACTGATCTTGTCATTAATGCTATTAAAGTTACTTAAAAATTAAAAATAAAATTCTTTAAATCATAATAAAAATAAATAAATAATTATTATTTTAATAATTAAAATTTAACTAACTATCCAATAGGGATTGGGGATTGGGGATTGGG
>Ga0247610_10002836_pt1 | contig 19554 bp, 27 predicted proteins | sample 174DNAGHGhighgp2_FD_193483 | JGI IMG/M metagenome (GOLD analysis project Ga0247610, IMG submission 193483) | Sheep rumen microbial communities from Palmerston North, Manawatu-Wanganui, New Zealand - 1742 DNA GHGhigh gp2 | ecosystem: Host-associated > Mammals > Digestive system > Stomach > Rumen...
ACGTGCTCTACCAACTGAGCTACTTCCCCATAGTGGGGAAGATTGGATTCGAACCAATGCACCGTGCTCCTCAATGCAAAAAGAATAATTGCTGACCCGTCTTTAAAAGCTATATATTACTTTATGCTTCTTCGTCCCAATGCTCTTCTGCGTGACAATTCGCACAAAGTAAATCACATTTTTGAACTTCGGCCCAATATGCATCCCATGTATGCATATTACCACCGAAGGCGAGACCAAAATCCTTTTGATTTGGATCTCTATGATGGAAATTCAATGCAGCAATGCATTTATCATAACCACATCTCATACATTTTCCACCAAGTCGCTTTACTGCTTCTCTTTTCATCGCGCGCCGTAAAGCAGATATAGTAGCCGCACGACTTCCACCTTTTGGATATTGAGGGCTACATTCAAAACAATATCTACGAGAATGTCCTCCAGGTACTGTTTCAAATTCTGATCCACAAATTTCGCAAATCTTTTTCATAAACTTCACTCCTTTATTATTTATGAAGTTTATTGGTGGAACATTTTTGCGTTCTACCCAAATAATTGGCGGTCGCGGTAGGAGTTGAACCTACGTAAGGCTGCTTAACAGGCAGCTGCCTGACCGTTAGGCTACGCGACCAAATGGCGACCCTGGTGGGAATTGAACCCACGTTCTTCGGCGTGACAAGCCGACGCGTTAACCACTGCACCACAGGGCCATATGGGCCATATTTAGGTGCGGGCCCAAGCACCGCGTGTATGAGTTTTACTTCTTCATACCGAAGGGAGCTTGTTTTCAACTCGACTCTTGTTGGCACAAGTCTAAGCCTCACCCCTGCCGTCGTCGCTCACGAGACGCACTATTACAAGCTCCCTTAGGCGGTAATAGTGCCGCTGGACCTCAACCAGCCGGTCATATCCTGTCAATTCAGGCTTTATGGGGTTGAATGGTACCCTGTGCGAGAGTTGAACTCGCGTCTACAGCTTGAAGGGCTGTCGGCCTAACCGTTAGCCTAAAAGGGCATATAAGGCGATAGACTATTGCGAACTTGCGGCCTATCAGCGCGACACCTTTAATTTCTACTGCGCAGGTCATGTATCTGCGCTGGTTTGCATTTCAGTTACCTTACGCCGCGGTTATCTCCGCGGAGCCACTCAGCCAGATTTGCGCTGGCTTCACGCACCTTGCGAGTGGAATAATCGGCCTACACTGTGTGACGGGAGCAGTTGATGAAGCTGCTTTGAGTTTCCAGTTTAGGGAGCTACCCTAAGAGCTGTCCAGGACTACCTATCCATTTCCTAAGCCTTCCCGTTTTTCAGCCAACGCACGTTTGAGGACTTGCCTGACTACCAAGTCTGCAGCAGTTAGCCCCTGCTTGCCGAGACCGCTTACTTTATATACCGCGAACGATGTGCGGTTACCCTTTTTAAAGGTGGCACAGCCCACCGCCCACTCTCTTATCTGTTATGGGCTCAGTATACGCTTTTCGGGTGGCCGCCCTCAAGCGAGGCTAGACTCTAAGTGCATCAGGGTTTACAATACCGCGCACCCGCCATCGCCGGGAGTCGAACCCGGGCAGTGCCTTCACCTTTTCGCCCTCACCAGATATTCGCGCTGGCGTTTCCCACGGCACCTAATATTCGGGTGGTGCTACCCTGGGTGCGGGAGTAGGATTCGAACCTACGACCTTCAGCTTATGAGGCTGACGAGCTACCAACTGCTCCATCCCGCAATATAAGCGACCTCAGCACTACTGTGACTATTTACATCACGGATCGCATATGATGGAAGGTTTTTCCCTCGGAAGGAGGATTTCACCTACAAACCCTTGCGCGCAATGAGTAGGTTATTAGTGCTTACTGCGGATTTTCACCGCACGATCCGGCTACTCGACCTCACGAGATTCGGAATTGGGAGACTTCTTTTTTAGAGTGCTAACGCCACTCGTGGTGAGGAACCCAACGGGCAATCTCCACATTCGCGGTGCGTCTTTATACCCCGTTGCCGCACACGGTCTCCAACTAGCCAATGACTATTGTGTTACCTTACGGGTAGCACGCACACAGACTAAGGATCAAATGCACTTTACTTCGCTTCTTTATATACCGATTTCCGCAAGCCACATATCACAGCGCCCAATCTTAGGACCGACTTACGTGCCAGTGGTAGTTGAAGTGCTAAATCCGTGTTATCGGTCGTAGTTTATTGTCATTGCGGACATGGTGGCCCAACGAGGATTCGAACCTACGATCTGTTCCTTGAGAGGGAACCGGCCTAACCTTTAGCCGATTGGGTCATAATAGTGATGCAAGCGGTGATCTTGCCAAACGCGGTATCGCCTATATCCGTGCGGCGAGCACAGGTAACCAACCTGTTACTTTGAGCCACCGCAAGAGGATTCGAACCCCTACACTACGTTCTCACCGATCGACCCCACGTGTCTTTATCCTGGCCGCGGGACCCAGTTGAGAAAGCCTAACGCTCTTTCTCGCTCCAACGCTGCTTACGCAGTAGGCTTAAACTATTTTTTATACTCATTGCCTTAGTTTGAGTTGAGCCGATATCATTTCTCATACCCTCTGCGCTCCTCGGGGCAGAGTTTTTTTAGGAGGTTTTCTTTCCTCTCTTCATCTTACATATATATTATATCAAAATTTTTTTAGTTTTTCAAGTCACTATCGTTTTCATTGGACAGTTCCTTGATCAGTTCCTGCATTTCCTCGTACTCTTAGTCAAAGGCGTCATAGGACACATTCAGAATAAAATCATCAAGCATCTCTTTTCCTCCTTTGTCACGAAACTTATGTTTGCGGTTCTGTTCGCAATAGGGGCAACTGCCATGATTGCGGCAGGTCTTATCTATTGCTTTTGATTTGCGGTAGGGCTTTCGATGTTCTTTGCCATGCTTTATTGCTTGATCGAGCGACATCTTTCGTCCCTCCCTCAACCTTACATATATATTATATAATAATTTTTTATGATTTTCAAGTGACTGTCAGTTTAGCTTGGAATCAATAGTCAACGTCGACATACACTTCATCGCCATAATGGAAACCATTTGCCAGAAGAACGTCGATGATTTTCTGCATCCATTCTTCGCCTTCTACTTCATCAGCCAACTCATTCTCAGTAGGGATCCAGAAAAGAATGCTACAAGACTGACTCGGCATAAACCAATCATTAAAACGGCCTTCGACATAATGATTACTCGGCGAATCACACAAACGGAACAATTCATTACCATCAATATGAGTGTAAGTTTTCGTTTTCAGCATAGTAGTCACTTTCCTTTCCTTTCTTCATCTTATATATATATTATATAATAATTTTTTAAGATTTTCAAATAAGATCTCTTGACCACTCTTGTATTGGATAACCATGTGCGGCAAACCAAGCTTGAATAGGGCCTCTCTCACTGCACAGTTTAGTAGGTGCTTCATGCAAAAGTAAAGCAAAATTTACATCTTCAAAGCTCGGTTCACGTTGAAGAATTTTCTGTCTAAGATCCTCAAATCTTTGCATGACTTCTGAAAAGTCAAGTTGGTTGAGTTGAATGCGATATCGTAATAAGAAGTCGCAATTTTGCGGCTCCATTCCACAAGACGGGCCGCAATATCCAGAGAGATCTACGCCAGGTGCAAATATATCCGCTCGAATACCATTGATAACTCCTCGCTTATCTTTAAATTGATAATCTTGTCCTTTATTATCATGAAAATATTTAGGATCCCACCTAGCCGTAGAAAGAGGAATCAGGTTAGGTGGGAAAAATCTAATCATATAAAAGTAACTTGTATATATTGTCATGCGAAATACCTTGCTGGACCGTATTCCTTGACACGAGTAAGAACAATACGATCAAAAATCCATTTCTCATTTGCTTCTTTTGCTTTTTGCTTAGCAGTTTCATCATCATCTTCCCAGAAATCATCTGCATAATAATGCGGATTTATAATCTGTTCATTGATAATATATTCGTTGCCAACCAAATGCGCCATGCAAGGACGGATTTTAAGATTGATAGAATCTCTTTTGCCGGAATTAGAATCATAGTTACTAACTGAGATCCATTCCATGTCGCGGCTAGTGAGGTCAAGTCTAACAGACCAGGCTTCATATACTACGTTATCTTTGCGGTAAGCCTTAATATCAAACTGAAGATTGTTAGTCTTAGTAATATTAAGATCGCGCATCGTTTCTTTCAAACTATAACCTTGATTGAGTTCAAAAGCAATAGCACGAAGAAAATCATATGGCATATCAACAGCGCCGGCAAGCTGAACAACATCTTGAATAGCTTGCTCATACTGCGGATCTACCTTGTCGCGCATATACTGCTCAACTTCCTCTTGGGTGGGCGGTTTCATGGTAAAATGATAATGAAAACGTCCTGGGCGGTTCAGCATATATTTGCTAATATCATCTAAATCATTACAAGTTACAATAAATAGTTTATGCCCACCATCAATACCATCAAACAAAGATAGCATTTCATCTTGTGGGTTATAATCATCCTGGGGCTTGAAGGTTTTTTCAAATTCATCAAAAACAACAACACAATCTTGATCAATAGATGAAATGAAATCCGCAATCCCAGGTATGGCAATACTTACAATAAGTACGGGGTAATGTGCGGCAATTGCCTTTTCCGCAAGCACTCGCACGAAAAGACTTTTACCGATACCCTTTTGACCGGAAAGAAGTACGCCAAAATTGCGGCCAGTCATACGCTCATATGAATTAAGAACCTTGGCGACTTTCTCTTCACTATTGCCATACACCTGTTCTTCATTCACGCTCAGATCATGGCGGCTAGTGAGATAAAAGCCTTTCATTTTATGAAACTCAACATTATATGATCCAATTGGAAGTTCCCTATATGTTTTTACATCTTCACCATATACTTGAAAACTACTTCCCGCATTTACTATATTCATACATTCTCTCCTTCTTATATGGCAGGGGATACGCGACTCGAACACGTACCAACGGTTTTGGAGACCGACATGCTACCATTACACCAATCCCCTATGGTGGGAGTTTCCTCTCGGTACCTTGCGCTTTGTTTGACTTCATTGTTACCGTAGCACGTGATACTAATAACGAAGCTTCCCGACTCCCTGGCAGGCGACCAAGGATTCGAACCTTGAACAACGGAGTCAGAGTCCGGTATGTTGCCATTACACCAGTCGCCTATAAATCCGCCGACCACTCTATTGGAACACTTTCACCTTGCGGAGCGTCTATTGTGTATTTGCTAGCAGAATTTGAACCATTAACTATGGCGGATAAGTCTGAGTAGTAGGATTTGAACCTACGGCCTCGTGGTCCCTGGCCACGCGCTCTACCAAACTGAGCTATACCCAGATATGGACGCACAGATGGGAGTCGAACCCACTAACTCAGGTTTTGCAGACCTGCCCCCGACCGACGAGGATCTGTGCAATGTGCGGCAAATGCCGCTTATTCTTTAATAAACCAAATGTCCTGTACAATCTGATCCAAAAGATATTCAATACAGAGCATATCCTGTACTGGATAACTTAGACCACCACCACTTTCAAAAACCATTTGATCATTTTTCCAAACCCACTGATCATCTGGGTGCTCGGTATTAGAAATAGCTTTTCCCGCACGCATAGCTTTATATGCTTCTTTGAAACTCATATACATTACCTCACATTTAATTATAAATGTCCCCGTGGTGGGAATTGAACCCACTGTACCCAGATTAAAAGTCTGGTGCCTTACCGGTTGGCTACACGAGGATATAAAGATAGAATATTGTAATGGTTTTGTCCATATGGGGCGCTGTACTGCCGCGCCTTCTATCTTATTTACTCTGGCGACTGGGTTCCTTGTCCCCTCTTGAACGGCCTGAGTAAGGCGTAATGTCGCTCATAAGTGATTGATTATCCTCACTCCGATACACGGACTTATGAGCGAGAGTGCGCCGGGTTGGAGTCGAACCAACGATGTATCTTACGTGCCTGATTTACAGTCAGGTGGGATCGCCAACTACCCATACCGACGCATAAAGTAACTGTGGTGGTTAGCCACTAACGGTAGTTACATACCGTGCGTGCATTCACAGGCGCTAGCAATGTTCACTGGTTAGTCTTTAACGTATCGGCTAACATTACGCCATCTTTGAACCGCAGGAACTAAAGATGGAACAGTTCCATATAATTGGTAGTTTTCCCGCGTAGCAACGGTTATTCTACCTATGCAGGTTTGATTTCTGGAGCTCAACCTACTGAACATCTCCGAAGCCTTTTCTTATCGAAGTCTCCTTATCGGTAGCTACTTTGGCCTGGTCCGGGATGACGGGCTCGAACCGCCGACTTCCTGCTTGTAAGGCAGGCGCTCTCCCAGCTGAGCTAATCCCGGATAAAAGAGTGGAGCTGACGCGAATCGAACGCGCTACATCCTGCTTGCAAGGCAGGTGCTCTACCAATTGAGCTACAGCCCCATAGAAGATGAATGACTTAGTGAGCCTTATAGGGCGATCAACTCCTACTATCTGGTGCTACGTTTGGACCCAGACACCCTCCAGTGCGACTCACATTCCATTCCTGCATCGTGCACACGCAGGTGGTAATCTCTTGTCATTCAATAATGGTGCGCCATCAGGGATTCGAACCCTGGATCCACTGATTAAGAGTCAGTTGCATTACCGCTGTGCTAATGGCGCATATCGTACATATGGTTAGCATTTAGCCACTTGCCAGTGGACGCCAGCTCCGTTTCCTTACTCACTTTTGTACGACTTACTGCAGTTCACGTACTCGGCTTACGAGCCTCAGCTTTCAGGGCGTCGCCCCATGTGTTTTTTATAAAATTCAGATCAAATCAATTATTCAGTGTAGACCAAAAATTTGTCACCATAGGTCAAACCGCACTCGCGCATCACAATGCGATAGAACAGCTCGTTCTCAATATCATAGTCGAGAGTCATTGAATCTTCGTCATCCGGAACATAGGCTTCAACCACAATATCATCCCGGTCGGTCAGTGAACAGTTGATTGCATAAGCAATATCATTCGGATCAGTATGGATCTGATTTGCAATTTCCTTAGCAATCTCATGCAACCACACCATTTTCAAATTTTCAATCCGCATCCCTCAATCTCCTCTCTCAACCTTACATATATATTATATAATATTTTTTTAAGGTTTTCAAATAGTGACTAAGGAAGTCGGGCACCTGGGATTCGAACCCAGACTCACTGGTTTATAAGACCAGCGCACTAACCGACTGTGCTAGTGCCCGATGGTGGAGCCAGGAGGTGCCGCCCCTCCCCAAAGATACTGTCAAGCCCCATGGTGGAGACGAGGGGAATTGAACCCCTGTCCGAACTACAACCAGCATCAAGAATTACTTACGCGATAGCCATTTTTACGTGTGGCGCACAAGGGATGATCCGTAGATCAAATTTTCCACCACTTACTTTTTACCAGCAGCCGGAGAAGTAAGAAACTGCGGCGTATGTCTCCTGTATTCTATGATCCGCAAGCATTTACCCTTGGAGACACTGGGATGCTGTTTAGGAGTCTCAGCCTAATTAGGCAGCGAGACGATCTTCGAAATAGTTGTCAGTTATTGTTTTTCGGCCCATAAGGCGGTACCGATACCCGCGATCTTGATACCTATTATAACCCGTCGAAACCAAAACGTCCCCATAAAACACCCTCTTCGCAGTATTTGGTGAGAACGTTTTTTACAAGGTATCTCTCACAGGCCCTGTTAGAGTTTTACTCCTATCCGGCAACTGCGTTCTTCCCTTGAAGAGCCGAAGGCGGGATTCGGACCCGCGATCTTTCGCTTACCAAGCGACTGCTCTACCCCTGAGCTACAACGGCATAAATCGCAAGAGACGAGTATCATGTGCGCTAAGAAGCCCAGTGCATGGGCAACATGACTTTTCACTGCCTCTCGCTTCATCTTTCAGCCATTCTTTTACTTCCTTGCAAAAGGTGCCAAGTTATTAGGAAGTCAGCGTATTGCAACTCATGTTCTTGAATTGCAAACGATGAAATTAATCCTCGTAAAATTCTGGTTCAGCATCATACTGGTCACAAACGTCCTCAAACCAATCAAACTCATCCTCACGATAAGCCTGACGGCCTGCTTCAGAAGAAAACACAGTAGTAGTTCCATAGGTCCAAGAATATTCACCCATTGCGATTCCCTCCTCAAAGTCGTTCATTGTTTCCCTTCACCTTACATATATATAATATCAAAATTTTTTAAAGTTTTCAAGTCACTTTGCATTTCGCTAGTAATGACGTTCGTCATAGGTATACTCATTATATGAGCGTTTCATAGCATCCTCTTTAAAATTATTTGCCCAGTTGTTTCATTACATATAGCGGCTTCATTAACCATACTCGATCCCAATTTAAAACTGCAAGAATTTCACCAGCTTCATTGACTAACTCAACCCAATTGCCGCATACTTCTTGCCAATGAGAACAATCAGGAAAATCAATATACTCAGTAGCACTATAATAGACTCGCATTAACAACCTACCTTTCTGGTTTGATACAAATTATCATTCCATTTTTAGTTCTTATATGCTTCTTAGTGTACACTTCAATGTTTTTATTTTATAACGAGTTCGTCCATTTTTCCCTTTGCGTTTTACAATAGGATTCCCATATTTATCACGTTTAACTCTGCGGCAAGTAACAGTGATAATCTCTCCTATTGATGTTGGAGTGATATGAAAAGTGGTGTCACCACCAATTGCCCCAGAATATCCATCCGCACCAACTTCGTGACACCACGTAACGTATTTATCATATTCCTCTTGCGTTAAACCCCAAAATTGACCATATACTATATCATCAGTTGATCTTGGAGTCAAATCCAAATCTGGAATCTCAGCACTCCAACCGTTTGGAAGCTGAGTTATTTTCACAGGTCAAGCTCCTTCATAAGGCGTTCAAGCGTCGCCTTTTCATCAGCATCCATCGCCACTGGATTTGATGCCTGCGCCGCAGGAGCTTCGGCAGGATCATCAAAATTTAGATCCCCACCATTCCCATTAAATACGACCGGTGTCTTTGGGCAAGTCATACTGACCGCAATCTGCACGACTTCTCCATTTTCTTTACTATTGAAATAATACTTTTTATCTTGTTCACCAAGATAATCCGCACCAACAGCTGCGGCAAAACGCTTAATCAATGCCGCCTTTGCTTCATTCCCTTTTGCCATATCTCAAAGTCCTTTCTTATTTTCTAAAGAAATTATATCATAAATTTTTTAAAAAATCAAGGTTCCCAAGGATACTCATAGGGTCCGTCATCACTCATATCATAGCAATCCGGACAGATATATCCTCGGCTAGCATCCCAATGCATTTCGTCTCTTGGGAATACTGCGCCGCATATAGCACAACTTTCCATGTCATCACCTTCGCGACATGCAGAACAAACCATAGTGTCACTATCTGCAACGTCATGCTTGCCGCAACATAGACAAGGAACTGCTTTGCCAACAATCAAAGGATGATCTACATGCATTGGAAGCATTTCATCACTACGATCTTCATACGGCATCATCCAAGGAGAATAGGTATGACTCTGGATTACATCATTGAAGTTGACTGCGGCTGGATCATTCTTAATATAGTTTTTCCCCGGCACAATCTTAGTGCCTTCATTATAACAATCATCGGCAACTATGAATTTAGTTTCAGTAAAATTCACTTGTTCACCATTGATAATAGCGGGGCCTTTTAAACCATAATGATGAAAACGATGTTTACGCAAATAATTCTGAGTAAAATCATTCCAACTCATATTAGGATTTACAACTTTTTGAGCATGTTTTAGCAGATCTTCACGACTATGCTCAGGCTTAAAATATGCAAAATTATGAATAATCTCGCTAATTAATTCCAAGCCTTTATCAGTGTGGAAAGGATATTGCCGTCCCGCATATACGATTTTATTTTCACGATCAACATGAAGATATACACGCCATTTTTTATCATTCCACGGCACATTATGCGGGAATCGCGGCAATTCAACATCACCGCTATTGCTTTTTAAATATGCCATGATTGTACAATCGTCGAGCATATAACTGATATTGCCAGTACGATATTCTCCATCAAGAGCGTGGCAACTTCTCCATCCATGATTATTTTCACTTGCAGAAAGGTAATCAAGAGGATGGACAGAAAGACACAGCTTGCCAGTAACTTTATTTGACTGGATCAACATGGAAAGCTTCTGCCGCACATCTTCCGCGTCTAGACCAAATTCCTTCATAAGCACTTTGGATAGTTTCATTCCTTTTGGAAATTCACCATAGGATTGCGGCAATTTATTTTCAAGGATCCCATCATAGTTATCCTTAAAAAAATTATACATATCTTCGCCATATTCACGATAAACCCAATCAATAAATTCATCAACCTTGGATTTGCGGCTATCGGCATCCAGATCAAATACTACTGAGGTCGGCAGTTCATAGATCAATGACCCTATGCTGTCCAGGAACCACTTCTTTTGTTTCTCCCACTGTTGGAACAGATGATCCGTGTTGATCTGATCCAGATAGTCCTGAGAGTATTTTATCACTTGATTGAACTGGTTTTGAATGCTGCTGTAATCCATCTTTACAATCCTCACAAATATAGTTCTTAATATCGACATCTTTAATTCTATGCTGGTTTAAATAATACCCATTTCCGCAATTACGACACCACACCACTTGATGAGCAACCTTATCATGGCAACTTAAACACATATTCATTGGTGTGATGCCATGTTCCATTTTAACTGGGATTACTTGCGTTTCCGGCACTTCTCTATGGCACCAATCGCAATGGGCGAATCCTGGCTTTGGTTTATATCCATCCGGTATATACCAATCATCCAACTCATCATCATCTAAATACCAGCCATCACTATAATACTTATATCGGTTAGTCCCAAATGTATATGAGTCATATGCAGGAATATACTTAAATGGCTCCATTTCAGGATGCTGTTCAACATACTGTAATATTTTTGCAGTTTTTTCAATAGTTTCATACATCCAGTCTACATGAAGACGTTCAATCTCATGATGTTCATCTTCATATCCTATTGAAAAATTCACTGCGGCAACTCCCCATACTGGTGCGAGCACGCTAATATCAGTAAATGTACCCCATTCAGTATGAAAACCAAAAGGTGTAATGAATTTTTCAAATTCAAGATTGTCACAATCATAGTAGACTGCATCATTTCTATTGCGTCTATCCAATTGAATCATGAACTTTAAAGGTTCTTTAAATACCGGCATATGTGCGATTAGCTTTCCAGCACCTATGCAACCGGATTCTTCACCGGTAGTAATAATTACATGTGGCTTAAATTTGAATCTTTTAAGCAGCAAAATAATCGCAAATATTCCAGCTCTATCATCGGCCCCAGCTCCTTCTGGATTCCATATGACATCTTTCTCACTGTCATAATAGAAATGTTCAATACTTGGTGGCAGTTTAAATACTGTATCCGCATGGGCCACAAGAGCAATTGGAATCTCACCAAACGCATAGACAAAAGAAGGAGTTGCTGTTACTTTATCCTTTCCATACTTTCTTTCCAGTATGTCTCGCATAATAGACAGAACTCCACGCTCAGTGAGGTGACATATATTTTGATAAGTTCTGCGATCTTTGGCACTGAAAGTTCCCATGTGTCACCTTCTTTTCTCATTTTCTATAATTATTATATCAAATTTTTATTTAAAAATCCAATCTTGCGATTGGATTAAGGGGTTACTCTTCTGAGGTTTTTGATTGCTCTTTTAATTTACGATATAGTTCAGTTTCTGCCCAACAATAGTTGCATCTAAAAGATGTTTTATCACGCATACACGCTTGATGACAATTAATTCTACGCTTGGCAAATGCATCATCAATTAGTATGCCTTCTGTGGTATTTTCGCCATTAAGTAAATAATATCTTAGCTCATTATTATATCTTTTATTAAGAAAAATCTGTACCAAAGTCTCTTCGCGCACATGGTTCTGATCCAAGAGATCAACTACATCAATATACGGATCATATATCTTCATATGCTGCGGCAATAGCCAAAAATGCTTTAAGCCATCGTCTATGTCTGCAATATTATTGAACAAAGTGGGTCGTCCAATAGCTGGATTAACTCTAATGCAAGGACGCTCTTCTGGATTCAAATGATCTAATGTGGTTTTTAAAGTATCAAGATCAAATGTCATAGGCTCGCCAATTGTAATATCAGACAATGGATATTGCAATAAGAAGTATAGCATATTAAATGTAGAAACAGGATAATGATACATATACTTACGGATCCCATTAGCATATTTAATCAGATCATCTATTTCATAAAAATCGAAATAAAGATTCTCATTCTCTTCCAATAGACTATTGACTAATTCTGGTGTTAAATCATCTTCATCTGCGTGAAGAGTCTCAATAATGACTTTCTTGTCCGGGTGAGATGCGGCATATTCGAGCGCCGCAATTGAAGCGCCAACAGAAAACCGAATTTCATCCAAGTTATTCCAGAACTTTGGATTAATATGATACGATGCACAAATTCTCATTATATTTTTCAACTCCAATAGCCCGGTTCCGCAAGGAAACCGGGCTTATAATACATTTTAATTAGCCAGCATTGTGCCGCACAGCACTGTAAAAAGTTACTCTCCTATTGGAGTCATCAACTTTCACAGTCTGAGTCTCCTTGCTGATATAGTCATTCTTAAACAACTTTCCAAGTCGATAAACAACCTTCTGCGCAGTTGCTCCTTCGATCTTACCAACCAGATCAGAAACACTCATCGGAGCGTCGGCATCAGTCAAAATCTGCATGATGCTATTGCTCATTTCATCATCGCTGGCTTTATGTTCCTGCTGATATTTCTTAGACTTTTCTGCGCGCTGATTAATCAACTCGATCTCATGATCAATGAAATCATGCAGCCGCTTTTCAGTCTCTGCATCCAGGCCGGCATTACTTACCAGCTCATATAGGGAATTATAATTGTCCTTTTTCGTAATCTTCACATTATCAGGGGTCACCATAGTTCAATCTCCTTTTTCTCTTTTTTTATATTATACAATATTTTTTTAAAATTAGCAATTAGAAAAGGGGATCATTTACTGCGGTTAAAATCCGCAGTAAATGCATCCCAATTCAACTGCCAAAACTCTTTTACGGCCTCAGCATTTTTAACATCCTCATCGGACGCCCAAGATACATCGTTAATCATGTTCGCCCAGTTATAGCTGTTCATGTGACAAATAGAAGCAGCAGATTCCAAAGTATGCTTGGTAGGATCCGGCACAATGAAGTCATATCCATCTTTGCTCTCATAATTGGCCAGACCTTTGCGCTCGGCGCAATCCTTGCACAGATGGGTTTCATCAGTCGCTTCCGGATTCCAATGAAGATGTCTCCACAGATCATACCCGGGCTTATAGTGGTCAATGATTTTACGTCCCCGGGAGTCTACTGAGGTATGACGACGCAGAATCCATTTATCTATTGCACTGCGAAAAACAGGAATCACAACCGACACGTCGTCATTGTCGCGGTCATGGACACAACCACATTCTTCGCACTCAACAAAAAGCTCGTTATAGCACTCTTCGCAATAGGTGCATCCATCCGGGCCTTCATAGGTATAGTCCTCATCCATTTCAGTTCCGCACCGATCACAAATTGTGCGAGTGTTGCAATCGGGGCAAAGCAGAGTATCGGCACCCTGAGTATCGTACCGAATAACATCGCCGCACACCATGCATTCGGCAGGACCGCTGAAATTGATATACCCAGGCAGGTTGCTCATTTTTGCGCCATCACGGAAGCAACCAATAACATCATCGCCACCAAGGTCATTATACATATAGTTGGTGCGAAACTCGACATTTCGATCGGTCTCTTCCATATAGTTGAAGAAATCGGTATGAATCTCCTCATACTTCCAACCATACTTTGCGCCAACTAGCTCTTTGACCCAATCAATCGCCTGGATCGCAAAGTTTTCCTGATGATAGGGGTAGTGACGATTGCACAGGATCACATCTTTGGTCACAATGATCCAAGCCCGCCATTTCTTGGAGTTCCAGTCATTGTTGTCCACAATAGACATGAACTGCTTATTGCTTTTGAGATATGCACAGATTACCATCGGAGAGTTCATCATCTCGACAGTACCCATCCGATAGCAACCATCTTCGCGCCAAGACATACAGCTAGACCAGCCATTGTCATTATCAGAAGCGGTCGCATAGTCAAGAGGATGAATAGAGAGACACAGAGTACCTTTCAGCTTTTTCTGGTTGAGGATCTGAGAATGCTTAATGCGGAACTGTTCCCATTCAGCTTCCAGACCGATCTGACGGCACAGCTGGGCCATGGCACGAGTTGCTTTCATGCCAAGTTGAAGCTGAATTTTACGACCATTATCGAACTCCAAAGTGCAGGCTTTGATATCCTCGTAATCATACCAGGTGCCCTGATCAACCCGCTTGCAACCGAGAGTCAGATAGTTATCAACCATCTGAGAAGTATTGTCAAGACAATCTTCCAGAGCTTGCAGAACAATGCGGATAACATCGTCGACAGGGGTAACCAGATGATTCTTCATGGCGCGCGCAAACTGCTTACGGAAGTTGAAATTTTCCCGCAGCATCTGCGCCATTTCGGAACGCAGTTCATCCAGGTTCTTCTGATACTCGACTTCCTTTTCGAGGATCAGCTTATCACCGAACAGCGGAGCCAGATACTGGCTCTTATTCTCCCGCCACAGGCGCAGAAGGTAATCCACATCACAGTAGCTCTGACTCGTCTCGGTATTCTGTTTCCGGTAATGATCAAATAGTTCAAACATTACGCATCCCTCACTTTCTATATATATTATATAATATTTTTTGAAAGTTTTCAAGTGACTATGGGGTTGACTAAGTCAACCCCACATAATATCTATCTTGCACATGCCGTCATTCGCGGTATTTGCCGCAGCAGAATACACGTTTACATTATATCCCACTTCGCGCAGTTCTTCCGCAATCTGATCCAGCACTTCACCATTTTCACCAGAGAACTGATGCCGAGTTTTACCCCGGCTACACTTCCATGCAATCTCGCGCATGATCTTACGGGCGTACCGTTTATAGATTTTGTAGTAACGATGGTTCATTTTCTCCTCGGCAATATTCCGAGCCTGTGCCGCAATGAACATACTCATGTATCCTTCCCTTCCTTACACCAACTTGCAGTACCAAACAACAGTCTGCTTGGTACCATTGTAGTCCTTATGCTCCTTGACCTTCATTTTCAGATCCAGAACCTTGTCCACTTCATAGTTCTTGGATCCAGTAGTCCAAACATATACATTGCCATCTTCATCTTCGAGGATGTGCATATGAGACTCACCATAACGGCTGGACAGTGCGATATTCTTGGTAACAACAACCTTGCGGACGATCCATTCACCAACAGTTCCCTGATATTCGCTCTTGCTTGGGATAGAGATCAGGCCGTTGACATAAGTAGTCACAAAATCATTGTCCTTCATGGCCAGGCCCTCGGGGTCAGACTCATCACGCACTTCATCCCAGTCCAGAGTGACAGCTTCAATATCCTCGGGCAGTTCAGGCACGTCCATCTTAGAAGGAGTATACCAATGGAAAATAGTATTATACCAAGCGGCACGATGGCCAACTTCATCAATAGTGAAGCTCTTGAAGAACTCAGAGATCCGAGCAGCATCACCCTTATACAGAGTAATGAAGCCAGCTTCGCCGAAACCGAAGGCATTGCGCGCAGCGAACTTCACACGCCGAGCTTCCTGCGCTACGGCCCGCTTTTCAGCACGCCGCTCAGCCGCCCGGTCCTGCGCCGCACGTTCCTTGTCGGTATACCAGCGCACGGTCATAGTCTTGATACCAGAGCCACCGCAACCATAGCAACGAGTGCCGTCGATCTGATTGTAGGAATAGTGACCAGAACCACCACAGCGCGGGCACTTGCCCTTAACCTTGACATACATCTTGCCTTCATCTTCGAAGGGCTGGCTCAGAATCTCCATGTTTTCATAAGACTTTGCAACTGCCATTCTTATCACTTTCCTTTCTTCATCTTACATATATATTATATAATAATTTTTTAGAGTTTTCAAGTGACTTTAAGTCTTGGTTGGATCAAGATCATAGAAGAGGCAGGGCCCATTCGCCACAGTCTTGCGGAATTTGCACCAATCGCCGTCTCGCTCACATTCGCAATGACGGCACGTGCAGCACCAATGCTCTTCTATTGCACGCTTACGGATCTTATCTAACATTGCGTTTTGTTTTTCGGTATTAAATACATCTTCAAAGTTGACCATCATAACCATCCCCTCACTTTCTATATATATAATATCAAAATTTTTTATAAAAATCAAAAGAACCCCTCAGTAACTGAGGGGTTCGATTGTATTATCTATTACTCGGCTTTCGCCACAGAGAACACGGTAGTCCGCTTCTCGCCGGTTCCCTTCACAAGCAGGCCAGCTTCAACCATCTGATTGAGCAGCGGAGAAGCCTTCTGCACGGAGATTCCGAAGGAGGTAGCGATCTCGCCAGCCTTCACCGGCTCGGTATAGTCATTGGTCATATAGTCCAGGATCTGGGCTTTCAGCTCGGCATTCTCTTTCTGGGTTTTGGTCGGTTTCCGCTCACCGGTCTTGGCATTCCGCTTGATCAGAGAGGCTTTAAGGGCTTCCAGTTTCTCCCGAACCTCATTGGTCATCTCGGCACCAGTCAGCACGGTTTCCAGAGCGTTCACGTAAGTCATTTTCACCTTTTCCATAATCAATTCCTTCTTTCTGGTTTATTGGGTTTTCCTTCCCTTATCTTCATATATATATTATCAAATTTTTTTTAAGTTTTCAAGTGACTGCATGGTTCGTTGGGATCCGGTGGGGTGGGAGAGTCAACCCCTCCCACCCTGGGTTCATTAGGCCAGGCGGAACAGCACCGCGCGCTTCTCGCCCTCGACCTTCACAGCCCGTCCAGCCTTCACCAGCTTGGACAGAGCCGCAGACACCTTCTGGCCAGAGACACCCAGGGTCTCAGCCAGATCACCGCACCGCACTGGCTCCTCGGTCAGAGCTGCGAACACGGACTCGGTGAACTCAGTGACCTCGCGCTGAGCCTTGGTGGGCTTGGTGGACTTGGACGCAGAGCGCTTTACCAGGGAAGCCTTCAACGCTTCCAGCTTCTCGCGCACTTCATCGGTCAGTTCAGCGCCAGTCAGAACAACATCCAGGGCCTTGGTGTAAGTCATCTTTTCCATGGTATCAATTCCTTTCCGGTTTGGTGGGTTTTCCTTCCCTCATCTTTCATATATATTATATTATATTTTTTTGAAGTTTTCAAGTCGTTGTGGGGTTTGGGGCGGTCAGGACGATTCATACCTGGCTTTATCGCTCGCCCTCAGAGACTTGCAGATCCATGCTGCATCGCCACGCCGTAGATCATTTGATATAGCGCTTCCTACGGCACGCGCTTGCGGGTTGTATACCAGCCCCGCAGTTATACCTTACTCCGCGGTAGCAACCTGGAACAGGACAGTCCGCTTCTCGCCAGCCACCTTAACGATGGCGCCATCCTCAACCAGCTTGGTCAGGGCAGCAGTAGCCTTCTGACCACTCACGCCCAGGATCTGGGCAACCTCACCGGCACGCATCGCCTTGCCGGCATCCGCCACGGTTTCCAGCACGGTCTGCCGGAATTCAGCCTTGGCTTTATCGGCCTTGGTCTCGCCGCTCTTGGCTTTCAGAGCAACGCGTTCCAGACGGTCGATCTCCTTCTGGATCACATCCCACGCCATGCGGGCTTCCTCAGTCTCAATGGTGCTCAGAGCTTCCTGGGCCATGGTGAAAGCGGTCTTTTTCGTCATTTTAATCATGGTATCAATTCCTTTCTGCGGTCTTGCCGCAAGTCCTTTATTTTGAGGAGGGCTTTTTCCCTTCCTTCATCTTACATATACATTATATAATATTTTTTTTAAGTTTTCAAGTGACTTTCGCACTTGGTCGGTCAGTTGAGGAAATAACTTTTGAGTTGGAAACCTTCATTCTGCGCCATCTCAATGACGTGATTCCAGTCATTATTTTGCACAGCGGTATCAAGTTCAGCAAGAGCCGCAGATAACCAATGTGTGGAACAAATCCAAGGGATCGTTTCATTTGCCGTGCCGAAATGGTTTTGCAGATCTTGGTATAAACGCGAAGCGTCTATATCGTGCGTTTCATTCATTGTTCTCACTCCCTTCCCTCACCTTACACATATATAATATCAAAATTTTTTTAAATTTTCAAGTGACTATGAGGTTCGAGTGGATCAGCCGTAAACCCAGCCGTTGGCAATGCTTTCTTCAAGATCAGAAGCATATCGCGCACGCGGATTGGCTTCGAGTTCAGCAATACGCTGTCTTAGCCGCTCAATTTCACGATCACGCACTTCTTCCTCACTCAAAGTGACAATCTCGCAAGACCAGGGAGTCAGACGAAAAGAGCAAGAATTGCCGCACGTAGGACAACGCACAATGTCATCACAGTCGCCATGACCGACGATTTCGTTGCGGAAATCGTTATCATTGCACTCAAAGATGGTTCCACACCGCTTGCACGTAACACGATAGTTGGCTATTGTTTTCGGTGTCGGGGCTTTGATCACTCTAATCATAAGTTTCTTTCCTCCCTTCATCTTACATACATATAATATCAAAATTTTTTATAAAAATCAACGAGCCCCATATCAACTCTGGGGCTCGTGCTCGCGCATTATATGCTTTTCCGCAATCTTTAACTGACGTTCCAAAAGTTCATTTTGCTTTTTGAGTAAAGCATTTTCCCGCAATAGAAGCTCATTCTGTTCATTCATTTTCGCGCACGTAGCAATAATATCTTGCATTAGATCAGTCTTTTGTTCATTTAAACGTTTGGCCTCTTCGATCATTTGCAGCATTTCTTGCTGCTCATTTTCCGTCATCAGCATAATATATATCTCCCTCTATTAGATCATATTCACGACGTTCCAGCTCACTGATGCGATCATAGCAACGGGCCAATTCAGCCTTTGCCGCATCCAAGAGTTGACGGTATGCTTCTATTGATGCGTGCAATTCCTTGTTGGTCTGCACGGCAAGACGGTAAGCGTTACGATAATTAAATTGAGTCACTGGAATCACTCCTCTTCTGCGTAATGTTCATCTAAAAGTTCTTCTTTCAGTTCATCGGCAGATGCGGTGAACTTAGCTACTATTGTATTGATGAATTGTTCGGGATCCATGTCGGTGTCGTTTCTTTCAACGGCCATATACCATTCGTCATTGACGGTGGCAACAAGATCTTCAATAATGCGGTCTACACGATCACTAATTTTCATTCTAATCATCTCCTTTTCTCTACTATTATATTATCAAATTTTATTTAAAAGATCAAAAAATGCTTCAAAAGTCTCGAAAAGAGTCTCGGGAATCGTCTGAGGAAAAAATCGTTTCGTCACGAGCTCGTG
>Ga0247610_10002838_pt1 | contig 19548 bp, 34 predicted proteins | sample 174DNAGHGhighgp2_FD_193483 | JGI IMG/M metagenome (GOLD analysis project Ga0247610, IMG submission 193483) | Sheep rumen microbial communities from Palmerston North, Manawatu-Wanganui, New Zealand - 1742 DNA GHGhigh gp2 | ecosystem: Host-associated > Mammals > Digestive system > Stomach > Rumen...
AAAACCATTGTGGGACAAATTCACAAAAGAATTAAAAGCAGCGTTAGACGCAAGACAATATTAAAGCAAAATGCAGACATTTCTGACTGCATTAATCATTTATAGGGGTCAAACCCTATATAATTACCGAAATAAAATGTTATTAACAATTAATAAAAAAGAGCAACCACCATTATGATTGCTCTTTTCTTTGCTTATTCTTCATATATTCCCTTCTCCTTATCCTCGATGACTTACTTGGTTCTCTCTCTTCTTTTTCTGAATTAAAGCCATTATTTTCTTTTGACTCTTTTTCATTATCTGGATAATAATAATCAACATAACTACCCCAACCTTCGTCTAATATTCTTTTCACCGACTCTTTCACGATATGGTGAATATCACTTTCTGTTAGCCTTATAAGTTTCTTCATAATATAATATAGTGTTTCTTTATAAATACAAGACAGAAACAAATAAAACCAATAATATCGCCACAATGACTGTTAAGACTTGTTTGAACTGCGTGTTTGATGAGAAAGTGATAGGCAGAGAGACGTGTTTGAATAGGCGTGTTTGCTGTTGGGGTAATAGGCAAAAAATGGTTGAAAAAAACAGTTATTTGTGATTTTTCCGGGAAAAAATTCAAAATCCGGAGAAATTTTTGAAAAATTTTAAAAAATCCGGAAAAAATAAAAAAATGTGAAAAAACAACCTTACCCCCTCGATCAAACCCCTATAGGCCAAACACCCCTTACAGCAAACAAGGTAAAGCCCCAAGGTCCTAATAGCTGAGGCATTTACCCCCAAACCCTTTCAGCAGACACCTACAAGCCCCAAACCCTTTCAGCAGACACCTACAAGCCTCAAACCCTTTCAGCAGACACCTACAAGCCTCAACCCCTTTCAGCAGACACCTACAAGCCCCAAATCCTTTCAGCAGACACCTATAGGTCACAACCCCTTTCAGCAGACACCTACAGGCCCCACACGTAATAGCAGCAAACAGTGATAGACCTATCTCATTTGCCCCACAATCGTTTAAAATGTATCAGGTGGGTAGTTACCAAGGTATGTGCCTAAAACACCTCTGATCAAGCCTATTTATGCATTTGTGTATTATATATTCCGAAAATTATTTACACTGATTTAAAATTTCCTATAGAGAAAAATTTGATATGTGTTTTATTTATTTTCTTGATTATCAAGCAGTTAGTGTTTAGTGGCATTTGAGACGTGATTTTGAAATTATTTTACATTTTGGATATCAGTATAAAAAAATGAATCAGTTGATTCATTTATATTTTGGTAGATGTTTAAATGCTGCATAGAGTATGAAGTACATTGGTATCCACAGTGGCATGAGTAGTATAATGGCAGTATTGTGTAGTATTTGTTTATTGATTTTCATAATGTTTTATGTTTGTGTTATATAGGTACTAAAAAAAGTACCTAATAGTGTTTTTATTTTAAATATTCCATGATTGATATTGTTTACGTGGATTTTTAAGATCGCGTGCTGTGCGTATCAGCCACTTTATTTTATCGTCTGTGACAGCTTCTACAAGTGGCCACATTATTGTGGTTAATAGTATTATTGGTAGAATTCCTTTGATTGGGTTTTGTTGTGATGCTCCTAATATGGCTAATGCTATCAGTGCTATTATGTTTATTGGCGCTGATATTTTAGTAAATATGTTATTATTAAACAAATTACATTCAATCTTAAATATACAATCTATGAATGTATTGTATGTTATTAGTTTTTTCATCGTTAAATTTTATTCTTGTGCGATATATAGAATATCTTTCATATATTTGTCTTGTTTTATCTTGTATATGTATTGTTATTATGGATGCCGTTGCGATTATTGTTATGAGTATCATTGTTATGATCCATAATATTCTAAGGCCTATATTTGCATCATGTTCAGGTTCTGTCAAGATATATATGCAGCCTGTTAGCATGATAATTACTATTGCTTGTATGATTGATATTATTTTGTCCATATATGTGTGTTATAGGTACTAAAAAAAGTACCTTATTATATTTTCCACGAGTGGTATTCAGGTCTATTATTTATTATATTTCTATAATAGTTTATTTGTCTTCCTGATGCATCTTTTCCGAAGAGTCCTCCCCACATCAACATGTTTAATAATATTAGTGGAATACTTATGTATGCTTTAACATTATTTGATGCAATAAATATGAGGTATCCTGTTGTTGTCATCCATATAGATAGGATAGTGGATAATATTACGGGTATATATTTATAATTGTATATATTATAGATTATGTTTAATATTTTCATTCTGTTTTTTGTTTTCCGATAAGTTGTCGTTGTCTACATTTATTAACTTTTGATAGTCTTATATTTCTTGCGAGTCTGCTTGTAAACGTTCTATATCTTTGTCTTATTTTTGATATTGTGTTATGGCTTACATATATCAACATTATGCTTTCCGTGGTTAATGTTATTGCCAAGAAGGATGATATCAGCCATATTATGATGTTTATTGGTGTTTTATCTTCAGGTATTAATAATACTATTACAGTAATGGTTATTATTATGAGTAATAGTATTCTTGTGACAGTAAGTGGTGTCATATATATGTATATGTGTTATATAGGTACTAAAAAAAGTACCTTATTGTTCTTTTTCGACGATAGTATTATCTTCGATAGTATTTATGGTTGTTTGTTGTTTATATGGGCATGTTTTGGCTTGTTGTTTGAATTTGTTATTGAAGTATGGTCCACAGTATTGTGTATTAACGCCGTTGAAGTATCCTATTTTGATTTCTGTGACGTTAACGGTTTGTCCTCCTACTGTTTTTTGTTCTCCAAAGAATTCTGTTACATCAGGTTTAGTGCTTGATGTATAGTTATCCAATCCGTTGTTATCATTGATTCTTATTGATGTGAATACATCATCTGCATATTCACGTCCCAAGAGGAAATAATATGTTCTATTCATAACAAATGCAAAGGTACATAGAAATTTTAACATTTACAAATAATTCATGTTAATAAGTGTTAAAATTGATTTTAAAGCCTTTTCATTTATTAACCTTACAGTTTATAGGACAATGATATAAAACGCTGTCAGAATGGCTTAAAATGCGTTTACGGTGGATTATTGTATTATGGTTATAAAGAATGATGATAGCCCGATATATTGTTTTGTTGTTATCACAATAGGGGTTATCATCATTATAATGTGCATATAAGTGTTATATGGTACTTAAATAAGTACATTTATGTTACACCCTCACCACGAATGGGCTATTGGGTGCAACATATTTGCCTGTTTTATAGTCTTCTGCTGTTCTGTGATATTCGAGATAGACGATATTACCGCCTTGTATATCTTTATATCTAAGGTCTGATTTTGTGCCGTCGATAACGTTATATCCGAGGTAAGATGTTGGGCAAATAGGTGTGTCGAATACGACAGCTATATTAACTCCCATTTTGAGTGCTGTTAAGCATGTTTCCCAATTATATCCGTCGAATGAGAATGTGAGGTTATAATTAGGGTATCTGAAAGGCAATGAAAGTCTTGATGCGACTTTGGTATAGTCATAGAATTGCACGTTAGGGTACATTTCTAAGATATTCATGCCGTCTGCTTTAAAAGCAAGTGGCGAAATATCAGATGTGCAGTTAAGGCGCACAGAAAAGCCGTAGCCATGTTTTTCAGCATAAGCCTTAGTGTGTTCCAATTCATAGCAAAGGAGTGCCATGAAAAGGTCTCTATCAGTGTAGAAGAGACGTGTTTTTTTGATGCGTGAGCGCACAATATTAGAGTGTTCAAAGCCATTGGTAATGACCTCAATTTTTGTCCTTCCACTACCAAAAAGACATTGAGTGTGGCAATGCTTACCGCCTGGGCAGGTGTTGATTTGTCTGCCGTTAACTTCACCTGCAAGCGTCCAAGGTGCAAGATAAATATTGTATGTGATAACGTTGCCAACTCGTTCATTTAAAACAAGTTTGGCTGATTGTGAATAGTTACCAAGGTATGAAATACCAAGGCTTTTTAGGATTTCGTTGTACTGCTTTGTTGTTAATTTTACCATAGTCAAAAATTTAATTCTTATTTAAAATCTGCTGCAAAGGTAGTAATATATTATAAGAATAAAGAACAAATAGCTGAATTTAACATTAAATTAACATATATGGCTAAAGTGTTAAAGTTATGTTAAAAAGTGATCATTCCTTGGCGGATATGAAAAAAAGCATTACCTTTGCAGTGTGGGAGAGATAATGCTATCAACTACCCATCCCTAAAGGAAAGTGTTAAAAAAGTGTTAATTATTGGAATATGTTTGGTATATTATATTATTTTATATACCTTTGCATTTGTTTTAAAAGAGATAGTTTTAGAATATGAATAGTTTTGAAAAGATAGTTTTGAATGTTCCTCACTCTTCTATTGATAGTTATCAAGAGGGTTGGTTAGGCGCTGTTAATATGTTTCCTTTGGTGAAACGTTGGACTGATTGGCACACTGACATTTTGTTTTCATCAAGTGAGAGGTGGGTTTCTATGGTTCGTTATGACAAGTCACGTTTTTATTGTGACGTTGAGCGTCTTATGAACGACCCAATGGAAAAGATTGGTCAAGGTATCATTTACAAGGAGTTTGAGGGTTTCAAACGTGAGGTATCTTCGCCTTTGCATTATAAGTTAATGGGTGACTATCATCTTCATCGTCAGAGGTTATCATATAATATAACATCGGATAGGGTGTTATTGATTGATTGTCATTCGTTTCCGAGTGACTTATCAGATATTGATATTTGTATTGGTTTCAATTCTGATTGGAGCACGGATATTGACGTGGTTAATTACCTTTTTGATGTGTTCAAGGCTCATGGTTATAAGGTTGGTATCAATGCCCCTTATTCAAACAGCATAACCCCCTCGTCTGACTTTAACTATAAGTCAGTAATGATTGAAGTTAATAAACGTGTTTATATGAATGAAGATAGTTTGCTTATAAAGCCAACACAATTCACCAAGCTTAAACGACTATTAAATGATATTTATTTATCGCTGTTAGGTAAGTCCTAACGGCGATAATTTGTTATTATGATATATGTTAATAGAATAAGGGAAGCATTAAATTTACACTTTCAATATGTAAATGACAGCATTTTGACTGAGGGCGAGGATGAATTACGTTCTGAGGTTATTCGTATGATAAAGTCAGATGCCTATTGGGAAAGAAACAATTATGGTGAATTTCTTGCTTCAAGGGATAAGTCAAAGAAACCCGAATTCTTTACCCCTTATACAGCACAGCAATTAGAAGCTGAGGGCGTTCAGACATATAAGTTAAAAGGGTTTGACATCGGTTATGCCCTTGTTCCAACACCAAGTGGGAAAATTGATATTATCAGCGTGTTTAACAATGACCCCAATGTGAGACAGATTGTTGATTATATATTGGATAGCGCAATTAGTCATGGCGGTAATTGTTTAGACCACTATGATACCAAACTATCTGATTTCTATCAACGAAATGGATTTGAGGAAAAAGAAAGATATAAATGGGATGACCAATATATGAGTCCGTTATGGGATAAAAAGAAATGGGGGGAGCCTGATGTGGTTTATAGGGAACTTAACCCACAATTAAGACACTCACTTCAACTAACACAAAAATTATAAGGATATAACCGAATGTTATATCCTTTTTTTATATACCGTTCGGCTAAAGTGTTAAATAAGTGTTAAAATCGGGGAAATGTTTTGTAGTTACCGAGAAAGTTACTATCTTTGCACTTGAAATTAAGAAACAAGTTTAATTAGCTAAAGAAAATAGGAGATAAGACTATGGGTTGTAACGTTCATGTAATTAAGCGTCAGCGTGACTATGGTAAAAGTGAGGCTTTTAACTATGGTGCTGATAGCTTCAAGAGTATGTTATCTAATTTAGGCTGTTATGTTTGTGCCCAAGACGGCTGTGATAATTTCTTTGAGTTGCCCATTGAGGAATATAATCGTGCTCTTGATGTGTTGAAGAACATTGCCAAGCATGGTTCGGTTGATTGGGAAAAGTTAAACAAGAAATATCCCATTGAAGACGAGTACCATGATACATTTGAGGAATTATGTGACATTGATGCCGTTTTAAAGTACATTGATGAATTGGGTTATGATGTTCCTAAGATGATTAAGACTATGGAGTTATTCAAGGCTCAACGTGACAAGAAGAGTAATTGGATTCAGTTTGAGCAGTGGTAAAAAATACCGAAGTGTTAAAAAAGTGTTAAAAACGAAAAAACATTTGGAGATTACCGAGAAAGTTATTACCTTTGCATTGTCAAATTAAAAATAAGACAAATAAACATTATTAAATTTATAAACTTTTAAAAACATTAAGCACTATGGCAAAAAAGAACACCAAGGCTGTTGCAGCCACCACCGAGAAGACTAACGTTAAGGTTGAGGGTACTAAGAAGACCTCTAAGAAGACTACTACCAAGGTTGACAACAAAGTTACCGAACCCGAGACACCTGCTGTCACTCCCAACAAGACCAAGACACCTGCTGTCAAGGCTGCTAAGGTTGAAACACCTGCTGTGAAGAAGACCTCTAAGAAGACCGCTGCTGCTCCTACTGCTCCCAAGGCAGAGAAGAAGACCGCCACTGCTCCCAAGGTTGAAAAGCCTGCTGTGAAGACTGCTAAGGTTGAAAAGCCTGCTGTGAAGAAGACCACCAAGAAGACCGCCACTGCTCCCAAGGCTGGGAAGAAGACCGCTGCTGCTCCTAAGGTTGAAAAGCCTGCTGTCAAGGCAGAGAAGAAGACCAAGGTCAAGGTTGAGAAGAAAGTCAAGGCTGAGAAGTTGGACGTGGTTGAGGTAGGTTTGGTTTGCCACGTTATCAAGGTTGCCTTTGACAATGGTAAAAAGAATAGGGGTCATTACTCTTATTTGGGTAAGCCTACTATTGACTATCTCACCAACATTGGTGTGACATGGAAAGCCACGGGTAAGCATGGTTACAACTTTAACGTGCCTCGCAAGAATACCAAGACCTTTAACAAGGTTATGGCGATTGCAGAGAAGTTTGAGAGCATTGCCTTAGACTAATGCACCATGAGGAAAAGCGTTTCCTCATTTCTTAACACGCAAGTCTAACTCAACACATTTTTGTTGGGTTAGGCTTTTTTTTGTGTTTGTTAAAGAAGTGTTAAATAATGATCATTGTTTGGTAATTTCAATTTTTTTATATACCTTTGCAGTGTGGGAAGGAAATTATCTCATGTGCGTACATTATTATATCGTTATTTGAAGAGATAGAGAATTTTGATGTGTTTAACGTTTGTTAACAGAATATATTTTTGTTTTGGTAAAAAACGTAGTATCTTTGCAACGTAATTCAGAAGAACAATCACAATGATAAAGCGAGATTGAGAATTACATTTGGGAGTTTCCATAGCGACAATTGGGCAACGTGGTAAACGTTGTGTTCGTAAGAACTTCGTGGGTTTGAGTCCCGCACTCCCAACTAAGACGCTTATAAATAATAAAAGTGTCATTTGAGGATTTCCATAGCGACAATTGGGCAACGTGGTAAACGTTGTGTTCGTAAGAACTTCGCAGGTTTGAGTCCTGCATCCTCAACTAAGAGACTAACTAATTATGGTCTCATTTGGGAGTTTCCATAGCGACAATTGGGCAACGTGGTAAACGTTGTGTTCGTAAGAACTTCGTGGGTTTGAGTCCCGCACTCCCAACAAACATTATTCAATTTGTGATTATTTATTTGGGTCAGTTTTGTTGTGAAACAAGGCTGACTTTTTATTATGTTAAAGAATTGTTAAATATTGGAATATATTTTGTTATATGGTTGGAATTGATTACCTTTGCACTCAGAAATAAATCATTAAACAAATTACATTATGAAGAATTTATCACTTATCGTTGAAGAGAACAAGAGTGAGGCTATTGAGCTTATCAAGGCACAAGGTGGTCGTATTGACTTTGTTGAGGGTATTACCCATAACAACCCCGATAATTACGAAGAAGATGGTTTCAATGGCGATTTGGATTATGAAAAATGCCCAAGGGTAATTGTTGGCGGCTGTGACTGCATTGACGAGTGTGCTGTATTGTCAGTGGTTTTTGATGAAGACAAGGGCAAACTCATGGCATGGGTATTTGATATTGACACTGAGGGTGCTATTTTGAATGATTGGTACGAATGCTCTTTTGAGAGTTATTCAGATGATGATGTTTATCAGTATATTTATCACAAGGTTAATGGTGACAACGTGTCTGAACAATGAGGAAGCTATTATATCTATTCGTTGCAGGATGTTTGTTAGCGTCCTGCGTTCAACCTCAGCTTACAAGTGATTTTCTTAATGGCACTTGGGTTGTTGATAAAGACACTTGTGTGAAATATACCTTTGTGGGTAAAAGCACAATGTATATTGACAATCAAGTTGAGGGGGAACAATATGACTATCGAATTGTTTCAAATAAGATAGTATTTGCCCCTGTCTTTGACGAAGAGATATATGGTGACACCCTGTTATGTGACACGTTGAATGTGGTCATTGATGATTTCAACACCATGAGAATATCATATTTGTCAACTAACTTCAAGTTAATTAGGAAGAAATAGAAATATACCATAGTCTTTGTTTGGAAGGTCGTTGCATGGAGAAATTCCTTGTGATGACCTTTTTTTGTATTATGTTAAATAAGTGTTAAAAAATGATCATTGCTTGGTCATTTCAAAGTTTTTATGTACCTTTGCATCAGGGGAAACAGTGTTTATACTGGTTTTCTGTTTGAATGGTAGGTAATATATGGTTAACGTTTATTAACATAAGTTATTTGTTTTATTATCATTCAAATTAGTATCTTTGCAATGTTTATAATTTTATATAATTGAATATGGAGAGAATACCACAGGCTGTGTTAGAACACCTATTTGGAAAGATGATTGAGGAACGTCCTCTTGAAATCGTTGGCTTTAAGAAACCCATTTCCTTTGAGATTTACGACGGATATGCTTATTGCCCCGATTATTATGGCAATGAATATGCCATTGAGTTTCCTTTGACAAGCCTTGTCGAGAAGTCAACAGAGTTGCAGGGAGACATTAGGGAGTGGATGAGCCTTGATGAAACTGCAAAGATTACCATTTATGACATCATCCAAACCTTTAACGTGATGTTTCGTAATGGCGTGAAAGTGGCTTTTGACGAGAAAAAGAACAAATGGTTTAACGCTTAAACAATAAGGATATATTATAATGACCAATTACGTTATTGAACTAAATTACGTTGCAAGCATCAGAGTGTCTGTGTCAGGCGAGTTTAACACAGGTGAACCCGAGGGTGCTGCGCTTGCAGCTGCAAGAGAAAAGGCTGAGGAAGCTGACATCAATGAGTTTTCAATAGGTAATGAGCTTGAAGCTCGTGTAATCGAACGAAACGAACTCTAAACTAATTCCCACCTCAATAATCAACCCAAGCTTTTAGTTAAGCTTGGGATTTTTTTTGTGTTTTTACAGGTGATTGCAACGCTGGTAGAGCTTCCCGCGCTACAAAGGTAATCATAAAAAATCAAACAGCAAAATAAATTGCTGTTTTTAACATTTTATTAACAAATAAGGGGGATTGTCTTTCGACAACCCCCATGAGGTCATTAACGGAAAGGATGTTTATTTGCTTTTCTTCCTATCACTACCAAATGTGCTTGGTGGTGTGGTCATGCTCTGCTCCTTAATTAACTGACCATAATCAGTAAACTGACTAAAAAAATATGCAACTGGTTTCATGTTATTTACGTTTTTGATAATACTTTAGTTTCTTACGCCTTGGGTGATATTCGGGGCCACCACAATTACATAACATTATATTTTGAGCATCATGGCACAACTGGATGTATTGAGTTGAATATAAATAATATGTATATAGCATAGTATTTGTTTGGTTTAAATTATCTATTTTCAGTCATCCTGAGACGTTTTTACATCGAGGGTAGTCAAGTTATCCATCCAAGGGTTAAAACGCTGTCAGAGTGGCTTTATTTGCCCTCATTGACGTTTGCAACATAATCAAGGACGTTTGTTTCTGTGATTGTGACTGATACTCTATCTTGTGAAGAAAGTCCTCTTCTGCCTGCCTCAAAGTGATAATCATCATCTGTAACAATGGCGAAGCCCTCTTCTTTGACGATTGGCATAAAGTCTTGGTTTTTGATGTCTTGTAGTTTCTTCAAGGCATTGGACTTATGTACATATACGTCAGTTGTGTCATTCAATGTTTCATAATCACTGATGCGCTGTGATTGAACAATGTAAATCTTCAATGGTTCCATATTATTTGCTTTCGTTAAACATTGTTTTCTGTGTGCAAAGTTAATGAAAAAAGTTGGAATAACCAAATATTTTCTGTAATTTAACATTTGTTTACCAATATGTTAATAAAATGTTAAAAGTGATCATTCCTTTGGTAATGTCATTAAAAACAGTTACCTTTGCAGTGCGGGGGAGAAAAAAAACAACCACCTGTTTGTTGGTGGTTGTTATTCGATTACCAATATTATGCTAACAATCTTTCAATTAACAATTCGCATCTTTCAAATGAAGGAAAATTATTTGTGTGACCACGATAGTCACGTTCATTATCAGCAGAGCGCACAAGCATTGCACCATGACAACCACAATTCATACCGTCTTTCAAAACAATGTAAGTTCTACCTTTTAGACTTAAACTGCTATCGTAATTGAAAAATACGTACTTGTCACCTCGCTTAATGAAACCGCTAATGTCATAATACCCCTTGGAGGCATTTACAACCTCAGCGCCCAATGACGCTGCAATCTTCTTCATTGCATTGATGAAAGCGGTCTGAAATGACTTATATTCCTTTGATACAGCAAATTCGTCATCTTGAAGTACCCTACCATTCCATTTCTTGATAAATGCTGTTATGTCTGTCATAATCTTTATTTGTTTATTGTTTCACAATGCAAAGGTAAGAAAAAAGATTGAGACTTGCGAAGAAGTCTCAATCTTTAACACTTTTTTAACTTTATGCAGCAATCAGTATATCAAATGCTTTATTTACTTTCTTATATACATTCCCGTCCATAACATTGTCAAACATCACTTCTTGATTTTTGAAGTTGGCTTCATTTTGATAATAGGTGGTAATACCATTCATTACCCATAAAGCGTTTCCTCTTTCCAAGATGTCTTGACCAATGCCGTTTTCCATTGCATCTTTCATGCCCAAGAAGATGTTACGACCCCTTGTTGCAATATCTTCATGGTAGATGTTTCTTGTCTCCAAGAAAACCTTTTTGGCTTCGTCAGCAAGGGCAACCTCTGCAATGACATTGTCAAGGTCTTTCTCTGACACCTTAATGGTGCGTAAATGCTCAAAAGCCTCTTTAAGACCATTGGTATAAACCTCAGCAACATTCAGTGCCTTATATGCAAAATTCGCATTTTCTTGATTGAGCAAGTCAAGACGAGACATCACGTTAGAAGAATGACGAAAAGCAATGCGACCAATGTTGTGCTTCATGGCAAAGTTAAGTGTATTGTTACAAACCACACGAATTGGTGTGCACATACACTTAACAGCACCTGTGCCGTCGTGAGACGTGGTAAACACCACATACATATTCACAAGGTCATCACGCTGTGCGTCAAGCACAATGGGTTGTGGGAACTTTGCAGTAACGAATACTCGTTCGCCATTGCCGAGCACACCACAAGTCTCAATAATAGGTGTGTTGTCTCTATCAGCGAATTTGCCACTGCAAAACATATCAACAAACTTGAAAGCGTCCTCATTCTGTACGATACCATATCCGTCAGATACAATACCTAAAGACTTCTCTGTATCTGTGCGCATGGTTGCACGTGCGTTAGGAATAAGTAATGACAAAAGGTCATCACCACTAATCATTTCGTTGTTTTGCATTGCCTTAACCAACTTGTCGTTGAGGGCAACAATGGGTTGCAACTTCACTTGATAGTCAGCACGACAAGCCTTTAATGCTTCATTAACAAACATGGGTCTGTTGAAAATCTGTTGGTCATCACCAAGACCATGCCATGCACGTTCACGTGAACCATTCTCTGCAAAACTGAAACGTCCGTTTCTCTCTTCAATGTTGTGTGCCATATCTTTAATTGTTTTAATTATTTGATTTCGTCTGCAAAGGTAAGAAAAAAAATTGGAACAACCAAATATTATTCCAACTTTTAACTCACATTAACAAATGATCGGCACCTCTTCAAAATAGAAAGAGTAGTCACCATATTCAGCATAGAATGAGCCATTGCCACCGAGATATGCAATTTGTCTTGCAATCTCAGATATTCCCATTGGGTCTTCATCAGAGCCAAGAATACCACTATCAACAATTTCATTGTTGATTTTCTCAATCATATTATCTGTGCGTAGTTCTGTGTCTGAACTGACAGCAAACAATGTGCCCTTGGTGTTATCAGTTTTGTCGGTGTAGCACAGAACCCTTACATTCTTTGTTCCCTTTGTCATAGTCGTTAATCAATCTTCATCATCGTCTTCTGATGTTTCACTCTCATAGAAGTAGTCAGCGATATAAGGTGCTAAATTATTAGCCGCTTCTTCGGGTGTAGCACCACTTGCTTCAATACCACTACCACCATTGTTATCACCAATATAAGCGCAAAACAAATCGCCATTACGATAAAGTTCTACATCAAGCCGAACGCTGTCTTTAATAAAATTTGCCATAATATTTACTTTGAAATTTAACTTACCTTATTCATAATTTTTTTGATTAAAATCTACTCCACCAAAGGTCACTTGTCTTAAAACCGAAATATTCACACACACGATGACTTGTTGCCTCATTATCCTTATGACGGAATCGTGCTCTCATATCCCAATGACCACGTTTTTCAATACCATTTGAATACACCTCACCAATGAGGTCATCATTTTTACACTTGTGAATAACAAGTAACTTACCCTCTTTGTTTTTATAAATTTCAATCTTAACCATGTGTTTCTTATATCCGTTTATTGTTTCACGATGCAAAGATAAGAAAAAAAGTTGGAACAACCAAATATTATTCCAACTTTAACCTATTTTTACAATTCTTATCAACATGATTGTTATCGATGGCATCAGCTATAATTTCAGGGCTATCAATTCTCCTTTTCTTGTTACTTCAATAATTCTTGCTTTCTCGTCTTTTGGCGTCATTGTGTGAACTACCTCAAATTTAAGACTATCAAACCACTCACTGAGTTCGCCTACACTCATATCTAAGGGCACATCAACCTTTAGGGTAATTGTAATGTTTTGCTCATGGAGTATTGAACCCTTACGCAGGACACCAACCCTTTGTAGGATATATTTCTCAACTTGATGTTGAACACCTAACTTATAGAACGTTTCTTCAATAGTCTCATGCTCATATACCCTTGACCAAGTGATTTTATTTTCGTCCTTGTGATATTCCACTTCAATGTGGAAAGTATCACCATCGGAATCTTTCATATCTTGGAACACAAGAACATAGGTGTCCTTATCAATCCATTTTTCGTCTATGACATAATATGCTGTGCATAGTTGCTTACTAAAAAAATCTTCTTTTGCCATAATCTTTTATTTGTTTAATTCTAATCCTTCCATTTTCTGTATTTTTCCTCGCTATCAAAAGCCTCGTTCATAACTTTGCGAATGTTGTCATATTTTAATTGCGTTATTTTGCAGAACACTTGTGGATAACCATTGAAGCAATCGCAAACAAGTCGTGTGGCAGAACCAAACACGCCATTATGAGTGCCAAATGATTCACGAAACTTAAATCTTGAAGATAATTTTTTAAGAATATTGTTTCCTTCTTTTATCGCATCATCCAGTGTTTCATATACTCCAATCGTAATTTCTTTTGATTCAAAGTCAGAAGAGTATTCTGATTTTGGAATAACATGATAACGAAACTCTATTGTTAATAACTCTTTGTTCATTTTTAATATCATTTTAAAAAATTATTTTCATTGCTACGTGCAAACCACATTTCCATATTTTTATAATCTATAACTTTAATCTTTATCTTTTATTGTTTCACGATGCAAAGGTAATGAAAAAAGTTGGGGCAACCAAATTTTATCCCAACTTTAACACTTATTTAACCTATTTATTTCTCTTACATTCACATAATCAATCTACCTCAAAGTTCTGTTTGTCGAATGGTTTGTGGTCAAAGATAACAGAGAACATTTCAGTAGAGTTTGCACTACAATAGTAGTCAAGGTCATCAAGAGAGAGATTGAAAGATAATGCTATCTGATTCAGTCTGTAATCAATCGTATCAATCTGATTGGGTGTATAGCAATCTTCAATATCCTTAATCAAATCTTTGCGGATTTCAGAAATTCTCTCTTTGCGGTTCTTTTCGTACTTTATAAAGATACCCAATATCCGCACATCCTTTTCACTCTTTGCCCAATGGTTGCGCACACCCCATGAGATATGGTCTGCATACACTCTGTGAGAATGGAAACGATGATGTTTCTGCCAATCTATAACAATGGGGTTCTGAAGAATACCCACAAACTCACATCCTTTGCGGTTCTGCATCCTCTCTTTGCGCTTATCCTGCATCATTCGTGCATCAGCGTAATAGTTGCGGTTGCGTACAATCACCCAATACTCTCTCTCAACCTCATTGTCGAAACAGAATCGGTGGTCAAATATCTGTGGTGGAAAACATGAGTTATACTTTGCCATTGCAGCCACATTGTGCCAATAAGTTCTCATTGCAGCTTTGCGCACATCACTCTGTGTGTACTCACCCTTTTTGGTTCTGCCAAAATACTTTGTCATTGTCTTATATTCACAATTAAACACTACATTTCCAACAATCGGATAGTGGTTAGGACATTCACCATTGTTATTGCAGCCTGCCTTGCCGATTTGCCAAGATACAGAGGGTGTTTGCATCTGCCATTGTAAGCATACACTGAATAATCGCCACCACGTTTGCACCCCTCACAATTCATGTTGATACGCTTACTTTCATACATCTGTGCAATCTCCATTCCTGCAATCTGCATCAGATTGTACCATTGTTCATCGGTTTGACCCTCACCCTCTTGTCGGATAATTGCCAAAAGGATTTCTGCATCAGCAGGGTCACACTCTATCAACCCACTATCCAAATAGCAATATATAGAGTTATCCAAAGCGGTTGCATCTCCATACTCTATTGAATAACCCTCTGTATCGTCTGCCAATACCTTTGAGAGATTGCTATCTGCTATTCTCTCTACACCATAGCCTTCAAGAATTGGTGACAAATCAACCTCTCTAATTGGGTACTGAATACCATTGTATGTTTCAAAATACTTTTTCATATGAATTGTTTTAATTGTTATCATTTGATTTTCATCTGCAAAGGTAAGAAAAAAAACTGAGACTACCAAATAAATCTCAGTTTTTTAACCTAATTTAATAATTTCCTTGCAGCCTTTTCAAATGCCTCATAGTTCTCGTCTTCAAGCAAACTACATTCGGTATGAAAGTTTGCATCTTCCAAACGTTCCAAATAACCGATACGTCTGCGAGGTGAAGCCTTTTTATAAGCTCTCATAATGTCGAGTAACATTTCGGTAGTGAAACCCCAACCATTATCACAATTTGGTTTTGTAACCCAATCATGCCGTTCCTTTTCAGTAAGGACAATCTCGCCACCCTCAATGCGGTCAATGAGAGACTTTGCTCCGTCCTCTGAATAACAACAATATGCGTAGCGATTGTTTAAGCGTTTGAAGCCACCATTCTTTGTTGACACACCATAATAGGTGTTTTCACTTACGACATTTTTGTTGTCATAAAGTTCTTCATCGATTCTAACACCATATCTATAATTACGTCTTTTGAACTGCTTGATTACTTCTTTATAGATAGAGTAACCTTTGTAAGAACGTACAAGCGTTCTAATTACCTTTGTTCCATGCTTTACTAATGCCATAATCTTTATCGTTTTAATTGTTTTACTGATGCAAAGGTAATAAGAAAAATTGGAATAAACAAATATTTTCCGTAATTTAACCTTTGTTAAACAATATGTTAATAAAGTGTTAAATGTGATCATTTCCTTGGCAATATCAACAAAATGTATTACCTTTGCAGTGTGGGAGAAAAAAAAAGAAAAACAAAAAGGGCAACAACCTTATTGATTGTCGCCCCCTTGTTTAAACCTCAAACTTAATCATCCCATACGATATAGTCGTAGATGTAATCCATGTCATCACTTCCGATGTAGTTGATGTGCATCCAATAGTCTTTTTCTTCGTAGTCCTCTTCGGCAATGTGTATTTCAATCACACCAATGCCGTCATTTGGCGTGTAACGCACCTTATCCACAAGGATATTGACAAGGTCATCGTTGCGACCATGAATGTCAATGCGTTGACCCACTTCATCATCATTATCGCCTTGCACAGCATATTCTTTACCTCCCTCTTTGAGGTTATCAAAGATTGCATTGTGATAAGCACGAACAGCCTTACCAATGGCTGCACTCATTTCTTGTAATTCTTTCTTTGTCTTCATAATCTTTATTTGCTTATTGATTGAAGAATTTTAATTCTATCTAAAATCCAAGCCTCATTTATTTCTTGATATGCCTTGCAGTTGTGTGAATAGAACATTGGTTTCTTATTTTCATTGTGCCAACCCAAGGCAGTTTTTAACTTCTTGATTTGCGCCTTTTCATCCTCATGGGAAGAATAGAAGTGAACATACCATGTATCCCTGTCTAAAATATTTCCATATGGTGATTGTCCTAAACCAACCTTGATTGTTCCATTTAACTTTATTGCAACTCTTCCCATTACTTTGCATCAATTAGGCTGAAGTTTTTTACCTCGGTATCATATACCTCTACACTCTCACCGTCACCTATTGCCGAAATATCTACTCTCTCCATAATATCATCAGTTGAGAGATTGTCATCTACGTCTGCTGTAAACGTAAGTGTAACTTGCATAATAACTCTATTCATAATCTTTATCGTTTTAATTGTTTTACTGATGCAAAGGTAAGAAGAAAAAACGAGATAACCAAGAAATTATCCCGTTTTAACAGTTATTTAACGTTTCATGTTATTGTCGTATCTGCGATTCAACCCCTTAATGGCTTTCTTGCTCTCATGCAGGGAGAATTGGCAGGCACGAATGTTATGCCTAACACTTCCAAGCAGCTTACCATAGATACCCACAATGGCGAAATTCTTGCCATTCCAAGCAGTTGTGATTGACTTGCGATAAGCATCAGCTAATTCGCTGTTATAGCTTAACAACGCCTTTGTTCTCTCAATCTTTGTGCGCTCTCTACGCATCAAACGTAGTTCTTGTTTCATAATATTTTTATTTAAACGTTTTTTTAACACTTACCCATGTTAGTAATGTTGAACCCCACAATGGCAATATCAGAAAGTCTTTCTTTATCCCCTTCTGACGATTTGCCCCAAATGAATAGGTATTGACACTCAACACCACCAAAGTCAAGGGTGACTTTATCTATTGTCTCAGATTCACCACGTTGTGTGATTACTTTTACAAAGGGTATCTGTTTATCAATAATGCTATAAACATTATTACGATGATTGACGCAAACACCCTTGAACATACTTGAAAGATATTTCTGAACTCTCTCAACCATAACGTAATACGTACTGAAAAAAGTACCTAATCCTCGTTAGAACGATAAAATTCGATACGGCACTTGTCAACACAATTTTCACACATGATGTCACGAAGTTCAGCCTCATTGAAGAACTCATGTTTATTGCCATCAACAACAGCTGCCATAATTTCGTCACGATACTTGTTTGACACACTCTTTCGGAAGCTGTCAAACATATAACTCTTACCTGACTTAACATTGGTCAGAATCAAAGTGTCTTTCAACACCGAATCATTCACAATGGATGCAGTCAACACCATTGCTAACTTGTAATTCTTATTCATCTTTAAATCTATTTGAAATTATTATTTTTATTGATTACATGAAAAATGCTTACCAATAGGATATTTGAGGTCAAAAGCCTCTAATATGGCAACCTTATCCTCAATATTACTCACCAACTCTTTCTCATCGCAGCCTAACACGTTACAAACAAGACCATTGGTGTAACGAACCTCAATATCCTTGCCATTAACTGATAATACTACACAAGCATTACCAATACGCTGACGTAAAGCAATATCAATCCTTACGCTCAAATGACGTAACTCTTCTTTGATTTCACTCGTTAGTATCATAAACTATAAAAACGTTTGTTCCTTAATTCGACTGCAAAAGTACAATAAAAAAAACATAACAGCAAACAAAAACAAATAATTAACAGTTCTTTAACAAAACACTTAAAAAATGTTAATCACCATAACCATGAATGTAAACAAACACCATACGTTTGAAATAAGACCATTTGCAGCCAAGCTGACAGCATTTTAACCCTTGGGTGGATAACTTATCCGCTAACCAAATAAAAACAGCTTAAAACGGCTTATTTGGAATCAGTGTTAATTTTGTGTTAAAAAGTGAACATTGTTTGGTGATTTAAACAAAATGTATTACCTTTGCAGTGTGGGAAGAAAAACAGCTAACTCATTGAAGTATTTTTCTTTTTTTCTTTATATATTTCTTTTTTTCTTTATTATATTATATATTTATAATAAATAAAAAATAAATAATACTAGTCCGGATTATTACTAGTAATATAAATAAAACTAGTTATATATATTATATATAATAACGCGCACGCATGCGCACGCGCGAGGCATCAGACTGATTGAGATAATTAGTTTGATGTTTTTGTTTTATCTCAACGCTGGTTACTGTTCCCCGTGCTGCAAAGGTACGAATAAAAATTAAAATCTCCAAGCCTTTGTTTGTTTTTAACTTTTATTTAACACAAAGAACCCGATGGGCAAATTCCCATCGGGCGCAGACAAACAAATTACAAACAAGAGATATGGAAGCTGTGGGGGATTGTTGGGTTCAAACCAACACATATAAGAACTTGTAAGGGAACAAACTATTTAACCCATAACTCTTAGCCTTACAATCTTAACAACTCTATTCAATTAAGTAAAATCCCATTTTTAAAGCAGTGGGGGAGTTACGTAGCGAACGCACTTTATTCCTTTCTTCAAGGCTCTCCCCCTTGATAGGTCTGCCAAGCTTCAGTCTTGATTACTCTCGTGATACTTATCAGACCTTGGGGTTTACCATGGGATGACCCTCTGTCACACCATTCATACCCTTTGACAATTTTCCTACAATTCTTTGGCAGGCAGGTATTGCCCAAACCTCAGCCCATTTGGGCTGTGAGGTGCATTGACGAGACTTTATGTGTCACGCTCCCTATCTGTTCTTCATTAACGTGGGGGCATGCTTCCTTTTAGTTGTCTCCTCTTTTGGCGAGCACCTTTGCGGCTTAATCCGTCATCATAGCAACTTATGGCGCCTATTGTGCTGTGCGGCAGATTTTGCCATTTAATCTTCTCACAC
>Ga0247610_10002840_pt1 | contig 19546 bp, 49 predicted proteins | sample 174DNAGHGhighgp2_FD_193483 | JGI IMG/M metagenome (GOLD analysis project Ga0247610, IMG submission 193483) | Sheep rumen microbial communities from Palmerston North, Manawatu-Wanganui, New Zealand - 1742 DNA GHGhigh gp2 | ecosystem: Host-associated > Mammals > Digestive system > Stomach > Rumen...
AATCGTCACACCAAACTCTTTCATCTGTCGGAGAAGATCTGCCTTTACGGCTTCCTTATCCTCAATTTCGAAGTGGTAGATGTCATCATCCTCTTCCTCAGCACCGCAATCCGGAGCGACCCAAGCTTCAATCTCCTGCGGTTCGCCGGTTTCCCTATCGAGGATTAACCGGACTTCGTACCATCCGTCAACGTCAGCCATCAGTCCGTTGAGATTATCGAAGAACGGGCGCATTCCGTTAGCCGCCCGCTCCTCATCAATCATAGCGTCGATCTCGTCAGTGTCGAGGATCGGGATGCTGATTACATTTGCGTAGCTGTGAACGTACTGTGGGAAAATTTCTTCAAGAATTGCTTTCATTCAATCACGCTCCTTTTTGTAATTAGAAACAGACTCCTGAATACATTCATACTCAGTAAAACCTTTTCCCTCACAGTTGATATTCCAAGCATCCTCTGCCAGGGCATCAACCGTTTCCTCATCAAATTCATAATCATAGAAATCTTCCTGAATGACTTCGATTGCCCAGTCAATAAACTGAGAATGAGCATCCTCAAAGTTCTTTTTCTCCTTGTACTCAAGGTATTCTTCTTCCGTTACCGCCCGGAAATATCTGTTCATATCTGAATCCATAGCCCAGGCAAAACATTCCATTGCGTGATCTGCATTTCCGGAGTGAACAATAAACGCAATCTCATCTTTCGGAATGATGTAGTATTTCTTGAAATCCTTTACTTCATTTGTAATATCTTTCATGGGTTATTCTCCTTTTTTAATCCATCCTCTAAAGCATCCGCGTCCATCTCTTCTTTCACGCCAGTCGCACTTGCGTTCCAGATTATCTTCTGCATGAAGACAAGCATCACACAGGAAGATTTTCTTTCCGCAATTCCAGCAAGTGGCAATGTATCCATTTTCATCGGGATCCCAGTTGCCGAACACATTATCACAATCACAATACGGACAAGTTTCCACCTGTTCGATTAAGATTTCCTGCATATCATCGCCTCCTTACCACTCATGCAGCGGCTCATTTGCCTTTGCAATTAAATCTGCGTTGTCATAGATGATACTTTTCTCTTTAATAAACTCCTCGAAGACCGGCTCTGCCTTCTCCTGGAATTCTTTTAACGAGTAGCTTTCGAATCCAGCCGGGAACTCTCCGTAATTTACTTCATCATATGGATAAAGCAACTTGTCCGGAACTTCATATTTCCATTTCCATTCGGGGTGATCTTTCATCGCTTCCCTTGCGGAATAGCCATATCCCGTGTCAACTCCGCCACAGAATAATTCAAAACCCCAACCATTCCAGAATTCTCCGGGTGACCATGCCCGGATGTCGAAGCAAAGATCTCCGACCCGGCAGCAACCAAGGTATTCGCCGACCATATGAGCGACTTCGAATGCCTTGCGGTCAAGAGCGTTTGCGAATTCTTCCCATTTCTCTTCGTCCATTTCCCACACGAACTTCATTTCGTCACCTCCGTTTCAAGAATATCCAACAGTTCATTGATCACCGCCTCCGGCGATTCTTTAATTGCCCTCTCTGTCTTCTCGACACTCCAATCTTTGTTGGAGTATTCATAGGGATCAAATTCTCTTATGAAATTGTCAAGCCGTTCTGCAAGGTTATCCATTTTTTGTCACCGTATATCCTCTCTTTTTAAGCTCATCAATAAGTTCCCCAATAAGTTCCTCATCCAACATCTGATGAATGTGATACGCATTTCCCCAGAACTCCTCGTATCCGTTTCCATTGAAGAAGTATCCTCCATCTTCTCCATCGCATTCTCCCTCGATGGATCCTTTGAGAGTTATCCCGTTTTCCTGTGCGTATCTACACAATGCGTCAAGTTCATCCTCCAGGTAATCGACGAGATATTCGTTGTAATGCAGTTCATAGACGTATTTCCCGTTTCTCTTAAAAATTCCGCCACACGTATATCCAATTTCTTCTTCCGGGATTTCTTTTGACAGCTCAATAACTCCGCTCATGTAGTATCTCATATTTATTCCTCCTCAATATCATAGCCAAGCCTGTGAATAATCGCCGAAACAACATTGCTGTTGAAGTATTCCGTTGCTTCTCGTTCTTTTGCTTTACCTCTACGTTTTGTTTCGACGAGGCATTCGCGCCAGATTTCCGGGTTGTCTTTAAGAACGTACACCGTCAGGCGGTTCATAACACAATCGCCGTATTTATCATCCTTAATCGTGTACTGCCCGATTGGGCGGATCGACCAAGTATAACCGATCCCTTTTGTGTAATCGAGGCTAGCCATTACATAGTTATCAACTACGTCCTGGTCATTAACTGTGTTAAACGGTTTGCCTTTGATGTGGAAGTAAATTGTTTTTATACTACTCATTGTTTAGCTCCTTTCTTAAATGCCCAGATAAAATCCTTTCTTGCCACAGCTAACAACCGGGAGAATAAGGATTTTGTTAACTGAATTAACATCATCGTTCTCATACAGAAAGTACGGTGCTTTGCCGGGTTTTGTACTACTCATGTAACATACGGTTGCATTCAGCGCTTCCATTGCCTTGTAAAGCCAGCGGGCATTAATAGTAACAACTCCGTCAGACCAGATAACCCGGTCAAGTTTTCTGCCGACCTGTTCACGAATCCCAGCTTTAATTTCTGCGACCGTCGGGATTTTGTGGAGCGTGTAGTCGAGTTCCCTTGAGGAATCATCGGAGGCATATTTGATAATGTTATCAACTATTTCACCGCCAACTCTGATAGGCAATTCTTCAACCAGATCCTCAATTTCCATAATGCGGTGCGTATCCGTTACAAAGATCCGCCCGTCCTTTACGTACTGAAGAGGCTCTTTAATCTGAGAACTCTCTTCCACATAAATGCTGCGGGCGATTTCCAGTGCGTGTTTCGCCGTTTTCTTTTTCATGTTACCAGCTCCTTTCTACGAACGTTACCGGATAAATACTGCCCAGTCGATTCTGAACTATAACCATAGCCTCGCCGGGAGACTTCGCTTGAATTGTCATCTCCCGGGTCCAGCCATCCTGAAGGTAAGATATGATGTATTGGCCGTTTTCTGTAACAGCCGAGAACATTTCAACTTGCATCATATCCTCCTACTATGCGAATCCCCGCTTCTTTGCAGGACTCAAGGACTTCTGCGTAACCTCCCATGATAATTTCATCAGGGATTGTTAAGTCCTCGATGCAGCGATTATCCTTCAGTACATAACCGGAGCGTCCGTGTTTATCAATTATGTGACGGGCAAGCATTCTCTCCGGTTTCCAGAGGTAATATGGCTCATGTTCGTGAGCCTGATTCCACTCCTCGATTTCGTCTCCCTCCAGAAGCTGATGATTATTGTAAAACACCATTAACGGGACTTTGCCCTGCATGAGTTCTACGATGTACGGGGTGATAAAGTATTCTCCGTTTTTCATTTGTGTGCCTCCTTTTAAATCTGGATATTATTCAGCAGCCACGCAAGATACCGGGCGTGATAACTGATTTCCGCGAGTTCGTTTTCGTTTCCTTCGATTATTTCTTTTTCGTTAGCAACCCAAGCCTCAAATGGGTACTCGCTATCCTGATTATTGATCAGGTATTTAACGTAATCAATCGTTTCCTTTTTGAATTGATTTCTTGTCATGCTACTTCTCCTTTCAAGAAATCCTTATACTCAGCCCCGCCAGATTCAAGCAGCACATTATAGATTGCCCGCTTCTCTGGCAGATTCGTCAGCCGGATTTCCAGATCCCTTTCGCTGTCAGGATCTGAAATATAAAGGGATTCTGCGAGGCATTTACGGTAATCTACCGTCGCAAATACATCGAGGTAAATTCCCTCTTTGTACCACTCCTCATCAGAAATTCCCATAAACTTGCGGATTTTATTTATAACTTCATCTGAACAATAGATGAGTACGTTTGCCTTGTTACGCGGCTCGTACTGCCAGTTGTCTGTCATGTCAACCCCAAAACCGTTGATCTCTTCCCTTGTGAATAACATTATTTATATCCCCCTTTAATTTTTAATTACGGTGCTTCAATTCCGGTCGGTGCGTAGTAATCTTTTACCTTTACCAGCCCGAGCCGAAGGTTCTTTTTGTTAATCGTCATTGGATAGAGATGGGAAGTTTCCCAACATCTTCCCGGATTCCGGTGTGGAAGAACCAGACAGCGGAAGAAGTGTCTATACTCTTCCACGATTTCCAGAGGTAAGTAATACTCGCCCCAGATATCGTTATCCGGGTTTACCTTGAATTTCGCCCGGACTAACATGCCAGGTTTAATTTCTTTTTCGTTTAGATACATAAGTTTCCTCCTCTCAACAGTAGCCGTACTTTTTAAATACGTCGGTTACATCGCTGCCGTAATAGTTAATGTACCGTTTTTCCTTGCGGATTACCTCACCTCCGTCATCCCACTGTTTCCAGTGATGGTAATTCCCTTTGTCGTCCAGAAACTCGCAGTCGTATCCGAAGCGATCCCAGTAATCCTGGTAGATGATTTTGGCTACCTTGAATGTGTAGCCGAGTGCCGTGATTTTGTCGCCAACTTCAATCTTTTTCATTCACATCACCTCTTTCAATGTTTCTTCTGGTGTTCTGCATTCGTATGTAGCAATAAACTCTTCCGGTGTCATTTCGAAGATGACTTCAATTAACCAGGCAAGTTCTCTTTTATTTGCCTTTATAGCCGATGAACCATAATGGCTCCAGAAGAAAAATGGTTTGCACCAATGCTTTCCGAGCACTTCATGGAAGTATGGGAAACGCACGTTTTTTACTACGTATCCATACTTTTTGCCTTCCATCAGGTTTTTGTAGATTGTATCAATCATATCCATATTCCTCCTTAATGATCTGTTCCATATCCGACGTCTAACACTTCGCCGGTGTCCACTCTGCGGATTTCCATTCGAAGAGGATCAATCTTCCCAGTTTCTGGATTTCTGCAACACCAGGTTCCCTTAAACTCACATTCCGGATAACCATATAGCTTGTAATCGCCAGGACAATCATATTCACGCAGCCATTTCAAACCAATAATTCGGATATCATAGCAATCTGCCATGTCCATCTTGTTGAAAATTTCTCTTGCTGTTTCAATAACTGCGAAGATATGATCTTCGACCTCATAAGTAACAAGGTATTTATTCATAATCATTCACTCCTTTAGTCCGTTTCTATTTTATATTTTTCAAATAACGGAACCATTTTTTCGAAGTACCATTTTGCATATCTCCTATGTATACCAATGATTTTCTTTACGTCGGTTATATTGTAAGAATCGAGATATGCCTCCTCGATTTCTAATAATTCACTTCCTTGCCTTCCTGTCCAAACTCTAGTTTTGAGCACATTCTTTGACACCCAATAATTAGCTTTGGACTTTTTTAGGACCCTATTATCTGGCACTTCTATTACCAGATAAAAGATATGTTCACTGTCGTCCCACCTAAAATCTTCAGTGAAAAAACAGCATACATTGTTCAGGCTGCATTCCGTTTGTGGTTCGAAAGCACAGTCGTATTGTCCTCTCACATCAACTTCCCGAAGAAGTTTTGTGAGTTCTTTTTCGCCAATCGACCTATAAAGTTTCATAGATAATTCTCCTCCTCATATTCAATCCCGAAGTAAGATTTCTCTTCTTCGGTGAACTCAATTCCGCGATCATCACAGAACTCTCTCAACATATCTTCGTCATCGAGATAGCTGATTGCCGTTTCCGCAATCTCCCTCATTCTCGTGTCCGAGACAGCCTGACGGGGAGCTGGGAATTCATGCCATGTATAATTTCCATCTTTATACACGGAAATATCAATGTCATCGAGATACTCAGCAAGCAACGCCACAATCTTTTTATAATTGCGGCATTTCGCTTTGTTAATGGTAATAGCCGTCAGCCGATCGGAACCAGTGAAGATTCCGTTTTTCAGGCAACGTTCCATATGCCCTTCGTCAACAAAGAAACAGTTAAGATTTCGCTCTTTTCCGTTGTCGTAGATCATTACAAGGAATGCGTTTCCTACATAAAGATCCAGGGTGTAAATCTTTTCCATTCCGTCGATCTCCTGCCGGAATGTTGCTTCGCCGCATTTTTCATCCCAATTCACAGTAATCATGATTATTCCTCCTTTGGGCATTCACTCCAGCCCACAGAATCACAATAGTAAAATTTCTTGTTGATCATAACAAGATCTGACATGCTGAGAGATCTCGCATAATAATCATCTGGGCGGTTAATATTTAATAGTACAAAGATTTTTTCAAGCGCCGCATTAATCGTTTCGCTTTCAATAAAGCCTTTGTAAACATGGATGTAATCTGTTTTTGTCCACCCATGATTCATTGCGAATTTAAAATCCATGAAACAGTAGCTCCGGGAAGCCGGAGCCTGATAAATATGGTACTCAAATTTCATCTTGGGGTACCTCCTTTTCCAAGTAAAAACGAAACTGATTGCCTGTGTATCGTTCCCTTAGCAATGGGTTCTAAAGTTACATTTTCCTCCTCGTCATCATCATCGAAGAATCTTCTAATTTCTTCTCCGTCTGTCATTGGCTGACTGCGCATATACTTTTCGTAATCCATTATTCCTCTCCCTTTCGTTAAGATAATCAATCTCATCTTTCGCAACGTTGTAAGCATCGCTTTTTGTCCGGCAACAACAACGGTGAAGCGCAAACCGCTTTCCGTTGTGAACACAATCAGCTTGCCATCCGCCGGAGTAAAAGAGGACAATGTTTTTGTATAGGCACATTTACTAATCTCCTTTCTGTTGAACCAGAATATCCGTGATTCTCTCTGCAAGCTGCTCTTCTTTGTGTTGAAGTTTTATAGCATCAAGCGGCGAAACATCGCCATTCTTTACCTCCATCGCCTGTTGCATGTCAATGAAGATATCCTCGACTTTGTCCATCAACATTCCAAGAACATCTGCCTTAAGACCATTGATCTGCTGCGTAGTCATTTCGTTTACCTCCTTAATTCCTGCACAACACACTCTGCGATATCATCAATATCTACTGGACGATGATTAATTTCCCACATCGTCTCCGTTCCATGGACATTCCATTTCCGCAGAACCTCCAGGATCTCTTCGTAATCGAAATCCGTCTGAGCTGCGATTTTTGTTGCGGTCCATTTGCGTTTGTTGTCGATCTCATGTTCTGGGGCGATTTCTTCAATGGTCCCGTTTTTGCCTGTAATTTCACGGAGCCAAATTTCAAATGTTGGATATAATTCACGATCTCCCTCACCATGGGCGTAGAAGGCAGATAACTGTTCTTCTGTGAAAATCTCATCGTGTTCCGCATTATAAAATTTTCTCATGTCTTCTCCTTTCTAAATTCATCGAATACCTTTTCTGCATGACATTCTTTAATAAATGCTTTATAGGCTTCAAGCTCCGTTTCCAGAGCGGAAGCGGTTTCCATCGCTGAGTTCCTCTCTTTGTACACCTGTTTGTTAATAGCGGAATAAAGATTGTATTTGATTGTTCCCGGAAGTTTGCAGATGTCCTCGTAGACTACATTCCCTTCCTCGTCAAGTATTTCCATCCACATCTGACAATAGAGCGGATGAGTTACCCGGTTTGCTTTGCTGATGTAGATCTGCTCCGGGCAGAGACTCCAAACAATGAAGCGTATCCAGGCAGTTCCGTCTATAGAATCTGCTCCGGTGTAGGCTTCGTGGGGAGTTTTCTCTTCAATGATCTCTTTTTTGAATAATTCCCAAGGGGCAGGATGAGTGCCGGCGTCGAGGATATCCAGATCTCTTTCGTTGTCGATGTACTCAATTATGTATCGTTTTCTGAGCTTCATTTGATCACCTCGCTCCTTTCAATAATTCGTTTAACTCCTGCAAGTTCTAACCAACCGTTGTCCGTCATCCACTTCTGGAGCGTACTCCAACTTGTTTCCATAGAGTAGCAAGGGAATGGATTCCATCCACGGAAAACAACGGAGAAATTTCCGTTAGGAAGTCGGGTTGAAATAACCTTGCATTTTTTCCCATTTTCAATGTTGATGAAACGGTGGATTTCTATAATTTTTGTGGTTGTCATTGGGTTACTCCTTTCTCTTGAATGAAACATAATTTAATACCACATGACTATCCACGAATTCTTTCATTCATGGATAGATTCTGATATTAAATTGTAAGTACCGCCGAACTCCAATTTGCCTTGATTAAAAAACACCGTATCTTTGGTGCCGTGTTTGCTCAAGAAATTCAGCGGTTTAATAATTCATTTCACTTCCTCACTTTCATTAGCAGAAATCTGCACTAAATCCGAATACGCAAAATCCGTATTCATCGGATAAGTAATCCGCCAACACATCATCAAAACCGCCAACGGATTCACACATCTCTTCTGTTGGGTTATCAATAATAACCTCCGTTGGAAGATCGTCAATGATCTCTCCATCTGTATCCCAGTCAATGTTATAAAGTTTAATCTTCATTTCGCTTCCTCGCTTTCTTATAACCAAAAATCTTCTTTCCAGTGATAGTACACATACTCCGAAATCTCGTATACATTCCCATGCATCCAGCCATGAGATAAGGCCAGCCAGTATTCCTTTGCCTCCGGGTTATAAACAATCAACCCATGATTACACCGCTCAATGTCGGTGTGGACGTTGTCCGGTTTCCGTTCAGCCCAACAATCCCAATTACAAAGATCCCAACATTTCTCCGCATCAAACTCCGGGAGTTCGACGTAGCCGTGTGGTTTGATTATCGGGGAAATAATTCTCTTATATCTATCCGTTTCCGGATAGTATATTTTAATCTTCATTTCGTTTCCTCGCTTTCCATAATTCTAATATTTTCTGCGCAATAGAGTGAATTATGTACGCAAGCCAGAACAAGTTCTTCGTCTGACATTTCTTTTATTTCGGATTTGCTTTTGTTAATAATCATAAAAGCTAATCGCCTAAGATTTTTTACGTCGATCTCCGCAGAGATTTTCATTTCGCCTTACCTCGCTTTCATCATCTTTCCATTTGCAAACAATTCCATGTCTATCAGACTTGAGATAGTAATTTCCAGTTCCGTATTTAACTCCGTCATACTGAAAATACAGGATGTCTCCAAGATATCCTTTAAGTTCTTTTCCTTTGACATAAGCAATTCCGGTGTTAGGTTCTATAGCATAATAATTTCCATTATACTTTACTATATCCAGATACCTTCCCGCACTGGAACCAAATTCATAGAAGAAATCGTCTTTAATGGCTTCCCTCGAAATCTTTATCATTTGCCTTTTACCTCGCTTATTTAATTATGGGCTGTTCATCAAACTCCACTTAGCTTCTCCGTTCCATTTTCGTTCCTGCCTTTCGGCTCCCCGACTACCTTCTTTTCATGTGTCGGCTACGGTAGTTTCATTGAACCCGGCAAATAAGGCCACCAACAATGGCTGTTCTCCACTACCTTTGGCTTGTGAAGCACCCATAAAATAATCATTTCAGCAGTATTCTTTAATCGCCCGCCACACATCGTTAAACGCTGTGCTCGGCGAATCATAGGTGATGTCTATGTCATAATAGCCATCCACCCTTGCTCCGTCTTCGTTCCAGATCGGGCGAACATAAGTTCCCGGCGCAAATTTTCTGCACCAGGTTTCCTCCGGTGTGTATCTCTGGATAATCTCAAAGCCAGAGATGTAGTTTCCTTTGCGATCCGTCATGACAGAAATGGCTTCGGCCAATTTGTCAAGTGTCTGATGGATTTTTTCCATTGTGATTCTCCTTTCGCTTCGCTTTAATAATTCATGTACAGTCCAAACAGTGGGCAACCAGATTTTCTTTCGTTAATCTCAATCATGTCGCCCCAGTCTACGACTTCCAAACGTCTCATGTCGGAAGTTGCTAACATATTTATTGACTTCAGGTACTCGCAGATTTCCTTTGGAGTTGCATCATCCGTAATTACCAGATCATCCGCCTCAATACACTGGTTATTAACTTCATAACCATCTTTTTTGTTTCCCCATACATCAAAATAGTTGACTAGTCTATATGTTACCATTGCGATTCTCCTTTCGCTTTAATAAATCAATTTAATGCCACATGACTACCGGCGAACGAATTCACCGGCAGATTCTGACATTAAATCAGGCAAGTTTCGCGTAATCACGCTTTATTGCATAATACTTGCCGTTAGTCACTTCCCTTACGGGTTTGCAAAACGGGCATTCGCCTGATTCTTCGTATGAGTATATCAGGCAAATGCATTTTCCGTTTCTTTTGGCGAAACATTTCCTTTTGTCGATGCATACCGGCATTTCTTTCATGGCATTTCCTCCATCTTTAATATTTAATTTTAATCGGCGAGTTACTTTTGTCAAGCCTTAAATGTGACTTGACACAATTTTTCCGGTCGCCACTTCGTAGTACTCGACGTGGAAGTTTCGAATTCTACAAGCTACTCCCGGAGCATGTTCCCTTTCGGCTCGCTTATAGGCTTCGTGTTCCGCCGCTGTCATAGTTGTTGGATACATTAAATTGAGATGACCCATTTCTCTTTCCAGGGCTTCTCCAAGGGTTTTCGGTTCTCCTCTCATTTTGTTACACCTCCATTCCAAGAACATGTGCATGTTTAACCGGCTCATGGAAGTATTCATGAAGTTCCGGCAGTGACTTTTCACCAGTTACTAGCTGATGAAAGATTTCTTTCCCTTTTTCTTTCACATTAAGCGGGAGACAGAATGTTTCCCCTCGCCGTGGGCCAAAATAGCTATCCGAGCTAAATTTCGCTATTGGATAGCACATCAATGTGTACTCAGGATCGTTCTCATGATCCCAAAGTACTATGTCAAAACCGCCGATTGACTCGGCAGCTTTCCCTCTGAGGATTGGTTTTCCTAACATAACACCCTCCTTTCAAATATAGGGGATTTCTGTCCCTCTTTCGGTGTTTTCGCCCCGGAAGCAATAGCCACAGAATTCGAATACGTCATCTGCGACTTTCTTCAGGGTAAGGTACGTTGCCCGGGCTTTTCCTTTTTCATCTACCCGATCGGAATTCGGTTCTCCGAGCTGCAAGCAATCCCGGCGCATACACGCCGGAGGAAGTGCGTTTAATATATCATCTGCAACCTCCTCGTTTACGTAATCACCGGGTCTCATTGCATCCCACCAGAGCGTTGTTGGATTATATACCGGTTTGCCTTCGTAGGATCCGTTGGGTTCCAGATCCAACGGCTCATCTGTATCCCGTATCTGGAGATACAGAATATTGTCCCGGAAGTACGGCCTTGCCTTGACGGTTTCAAGGACTTTTTTCGCAGTTTCGTAATCCGGAATCCAGTAGCCGTTTCCGGTGGCTATTGTATATCCGTTGTGGTCATAGACCACGCGGTATTCTCTTCTCATGCCGACATCTCCTTTCTGGCAAGAATATACTCCGGGGTACTCCAGTGCAACGTGTACCTTTCTTCCCGGATTTTATTTTGCCTCATTGCCACCTCGCAGAAGTCTCCCTCTTCTGGCCAGTACCAGACAAAGTATGTAGTAACAAGGTGATTAGCCTCATCATACTTTCTCTTGCACCGACGGACGGATCCGTTGAATAGCATTGTGTCCTCCGGAAGATTCAACGCGTCGAATTCCTCCGGTGACGGGTGTTCTTGTTTCTCTTTCCAGGTCCATACGATTGCCGAGTTCTTTTCGCCCCGGTCAAAAACCGTTCCCCGGAAAGTTGTTAACCAGGCATCCAGATCCTCTCGGGTCTTAAATGCCCTCTTGTTGTAACATCCTGTGGACACATGGAATCTGTATCCACTTTCCCTTGTATAGCGGGAATCCTCTCCACTATCAGACAGAAAATAGCGGTTGAATTCCCTTGTTGTGAAGCCGGGAGTTTTCTGATCTGGCTCTTCATATCTCCAGACCGAAACTTCCGCTTCGAATTCAATCGCTCCATTAGCCCGGGCTCCGCAGGATCCCCAGTCACAAAAGCGCTTCTTTGCCTTGCCGACGTATACCATCTTGTTAAATGGTATATCTGTCCAAGGTCCACCGGAAGCGAAGCAGGAGATTCCGTCTTCCCTTGGGGAGATGAACGGAACATAGGCGTGTTCGCAGACATTGCCGCCCAACCCGGTTGCCTCCTTTTCAATGTGGCAGTTCGGGAAGTATTCTCCGAAGCTGTCAAGATACTGGAAAATATCCCCGGGTTTCGGGGTCACGGTCGAGCGAGTCCTTTCGATTAACTCGACGTAGCCGTTTGCCTTTGCTACGTCAAGATCATTAATAGGAAAATCATATCTGCTGTTGATAGCAGATAAGGTTTCTTTTGTATACATAGTACCTCCTTTATACATCCCACGGATCTCCGGAAAGGTGATAATACCTTTCGTCATCAGAGTCATCCGGGATTTCAAAATATTTTTTCTTTTCCTGTGTCAACTCTATGCCTCGATCTTCCAGAAAATCTTCCAGAAGGTCGTTGTCATAAAGATAGCTGATAGCATTTTCCGCTATCTCCTTAAACTCCTCTGGCGTCATTAAATATCACCTCCTCAAAGTGATCAAACTCATCTACCTTTGGCGGGTTCTCCATAAGCGCATTATACATACGCTCCATTACTTCCACCGGCACAGGTTCGTTCCTGTCATCCCGGTTTAAGTTACGTTCCATACAAACATCGTATGGAGTGTTCATGAAAACTCCGTTTACTTCTGTTGCGCCGTACTCGCGGAATTCCGCAACGGTTGCAGACCGGAATTTCGTTGTATTAGTGGCGTCATATACAACGTCACTTCCGTTGCGGATTGCTTTCCGGATTCTGGTTTCAACCAGACCGAATACTTCCGCCGGGTTCCCTTGTATAGATGTGTCCCCATACAATTCTTTCCGGATTGCGTCCGGGGAAACATATACACCGGGAAGATTTTTCTTTGCATATGTTGATTTCCCAGAACCCGGGATGCCGATCATCATTGTTACTCTTGCCATAGTTACATTTCCTCCTTTACCTTATGATCGCTCCACGGCGGAGCAGATCGTAGTAGCACCAACGGTTGCGTTTGCCCTCATCCATGTCGGCGAAGGACATAAGCTGGCGGTCAAATTCCGCCTTGTAATTAGCTATAGCTTCCGTTTGCCTTTTGATACAATCACCAAAGTAATCGTATCCGGCATTTAAGTCGGATGCCATGTTTTTTACCATAGTGTTAAGCATTGATTCTTTGTCATCGAACCAAAGCTCAAACCAGTTGATGTCTTTTCCCACCAAGATACCCCCTTCCTTTAAATTCCTGCCAACACGCAGCCATCAAAATAGCTTGCGAGACAAAAAGTTACAACAATGAGTATTACCGCCAGTGCCGTAAAAACTTTGTTTTTCATAGTTACTTTCCTTTCTTTAATAAATAAATTTCATGGTTACATCTACACCGGCAAGGTTTCCCTTCCCGGTATAGTCTAATCACAAAAATTAAGAGCTAAAAAAGACACGGGCGGTTGTGATTCGCTCGTGCCTTTTGGGTTATTTCTCTTTGTACATATCCTCCATGTGCAGGAGGATAGACAAATTTCCCTTTTCATCGCAGGAAAAATCCGCAAAGTCAAAGGGTTTTAGTATCTGCGAAAGTTGATCGACTTCTTTTCCGGAAAATTCGGATGTTTCAAAGTCGATCACTATCACATGTGTTTCGAAATGTTCGCGGGGATCGTCAATTATTGCTCGTACTGGTCTTCCCCTAGCTTTCCCATATTCGTTTATGCTTTCCAAGGCTTTGCAAAACCTTGAAAATTTGTCTTCGTCAATGGTTACTTTTCCCTTTATCTTCCGGTCTTCGTCCATTTCCCGGAAGAGTTCTCCTATTGTAGGAGGGAATTTATAAATGTCAGCCGTAATATCACCTCCTTTTCCTGTATTGTATCAGAGGTGTAAGGTTTATTCAACATCAACGAACCCCGCTTCACGGAGTTTGATGTAAACATCCGCAAAATCCGGGTAGGTTATACTCCATCCGGTTCCTTTCCAGATCCGGTATGAAGCATCCCGGTTGAGGGAGAATTTGACAACTTTGTTTCCTTTGGACATTACGAGGCACATTACTTCTCGCCCCCTTCCACGGTGACAGTAACTACGAGTTTCTTTCCCTCGGAATAGCCGAGAGCGCCAAGGGTTGCCTTCGGGACATAAATCGTCCCGATTGTCGGTGCGCTGAATTCGCTTTCAAGAACCTCCTGGAAGCGAACAGTATTTTTTGTTGCCTTTTCGGCGGTGAAAACCGCCTTTGCGTTTGTCTGTTTTGCCATGATATTTTCCTCCTTTAATTTAATAACTATGGGTCCCATCACTCAGGAGATCCTCTTCATATATTTCTCCCGAGTCAACACATTCGTACCCGCCGAGGAAATTTAAGTTCCCTTCGTATCGGACGGATACGATTGAATCATCGGCTATTTCCGGTGTCCCACCGTCGCACACTATACACGCGACGAGATCCCCGGTTTGCCAGTCGGCGTCATCTGCCAGAAATATCCACTCGTTTCCGTTTGGACTCTGGCAAAAGATGCGCCCGGTTGATGTTTCCACACGAGTTACTACCGCAGACATCGGGTAAATATCCATCTGCGGGTTACATGTCAACAGTGACAAGAGTAAGGAAGCCGTTGCAATCATGCTATCACCTCCCTTACTCTTCTTCATAAAAGGCGCCGCCAACATATGACACGCCCTTTATGGGTCCTGATTTAATATTTATGTAGGGGATTTCCCCCTTATCAGAAAATCTGGCAATGAATTTCTCCACTACCGCTTTCCCTTCCTCTACGGACTCAATGAGTCCTAGAGAATAGACTTCTGTGTCTACGCCCCAGCTGACCTCATAATCAACTACGGCGGTAACGATCGCCGGGAAACTCGTTTCCTCAATTTCTCTTAAGGAAAGCCTCCGGGCGAGTTCCAGTTCGTCCGGGAAGAATTCCTGAGATTCTACATCCCAGGTTCCCTCCGGGTCAATGTCATCTACCGTCGGGATGATTTCCCTTTCGGGAATATCATATCTCCGGCAGAGCTTCTTCCCGGCTCTGCGGTTGCGTTTCCTGTCACGAGGATCCCCTGCATTTGCCTTGTCGGCAAGATCCCGGATAAAGTTCCCGCGAGGGTTGTTAAGGCTCACGCACCAGCCCTCCCCCTCTGCCTTGCGAGAATGTGCTTTATTGATCATGTTTACTTCTGCCTGACGGCAGTTTGCTTTTCTCCGCTTTTCGTAGCGGAGATGTCGGTTGCCATAGAGTTCATCCTTGCGGATGTTCTCCTCCTCCGGCTCTTCTTCTTCAGGGGTTTCCGTTTTGGGGTTCCCCTGATTAATTTTGAAAAGCATCATCTTTGTTTCCTCAAGGGACGGCCACTTCTCTTCTGCGTCAGCCATAAGGAAAACATCGACGAAAAAGTCGAGGTTGTCGCGTCCGTTCCAAGTGTCATTAAATCTTTTCATTTCAACTCTCCTTTTCTCCCCGTATTATGCCCGGTAGGTCAGGCTTTTAATTTTTTAATAACAAAACACCACCCGCAAGATTTCCCTTGTGAGCAGTGTTCAGTAATTAAAAAGAGAGGTCAATTTGGTTTATAGCCACACCCCGCCCACAAGGTTCCCAAAGGACGTATCCCCCCTGGGGCGTTTCCCTTGAAAGCAGAGTCTAGGTATAAACCCCCTAGCGGTTGCCACTTACTTCTCCGGAAGTGACCACCGGACAGTTTAACTGTCAACACCTGCTCCTCAAGAGTTCCCTTGAGGAAACAACACCCGGTCTGCGAGCAGGGAACGGATCCCAGGGTCTACTTGCCTTTGCGTATTTATGTTTGCACCCGGCATCCGGTGCTTATTTTGTTCATTGGGGCAATTCGCCTCCTTTCTCCTGCGGGTATCGTCCGCCAGCCCGCACTGCATCCCTCGCCGTTCGGTATATTTCGACGGGAATGATCGGCAAAAGAATTCCGTTTCCCTTGCCGAAATGCGTTAATACTTCGGGGTCTTATTGTCATTGCCCCTTTCTGCTTCGGGAACTAACGCTAATTCCCGGAAATTCCGGGCGGATCTCTCATCTTTCGTTTCTCCTTTCCCTTTGTTAGATGGCATACTGCCCGTTGGGGCAATAATACCTATATATTGTTACTGCGGAGTCACGGGATGAGCCGTGATCCCACTTAATCCGGAAAGATTTCCCTTTGAATCTTTCCAAACGTTCATCGAACGAATGAAAAGATACTTGGAATTTCTTCCCGGAAATGCGGGTTTCAAAGTAAACCAGATAGGGAGTATTTTCCCCATCTGTGACCGCAAAGCGGAAATCTGTTTTCCCTTTCACGATCATGTTGATAGTCAGGAAGATAAATGTATCCTTCCCGGCATATCCATGCTTGTTATCACGAACTGATTTCCCTTTGGAAACTAGTTCGGCAATGCCCTTTCCGCCGTCAGAGGCGTTCTGGGCTCGGAGAATCAACTCCGCAATTTCTTTGTCGATGTTCCTCGACATCCCGGAACACCTCCTTTCACTTTTTTCGCCGGAACAACACGAGAGGACGCAGTTTTTAAGCTACGCCCTCCCTTTGGGATTTCCGTTACTGGTCAATCTTTAGCTCCAGAGTAAATCCGTCGGCGGTTTTCTCTTCCGAGACTTCCGCGTCAGATTCTGCCGGAGCGAATATCCACACTTTATGGATCATAAGTCCATCAGCGTGAACATCCAGAGTGAGCCGGTAGCAGCCATCCGTCAGCTGTTCCAACTTAATCATAAGTTGCACCTCCTTTCCTGTGTTGATTTGCACAACACATTTCCCTTGGAGGCTGTGTGTTGTACACACATATTATAACCCAGACTGCCGGGTTATAGTATCTGCATACAACAGATAGGGCAGTTTTCTTTTCCGTCATGCCCGGGACGGTGGTTATTAGTACGATTCTGTATACCGGTATATCCGGTATTCATAATCATAATCCTTTTCGGTTACAAAGCTCCCCGAGAATGGGGAGAACACCAAGGTTTCCATGGTTCCGCCGGTTGCCCGGAATCCTATAATCGGATCCGGAGCACCCGATCCCGGCATCTCTACCCGACCGAGTTCATCGACCTCTGCCGAGTAAAAATGAATCTCGCCTTCTCCGTCCACTTCATCCAAGAGTACGGAAGCGAGGGTTCCCAGTTCCTCGATTTCCCCGTTTTTACCGGGGAAAACGTCGGTATATTCTTTACCCGCTTTGTCGCGGGTGATTGCTACAAGGTACATTGTGTACCTCCTTTCCCCCACTTAATCCAGTGGGCGGGTTTTTGTTTTGCTCACATCCGTACCCGCAAGAGTTTGCCTTCCGGGTACGATCTAAACAAAACCGGATCGCCTCATATAATAATGAAGCAATCCATGATGTTAACGATGGAGTTACATGATAACTCCTGCAATGTAAGGTTCCAAAATTTTTCCAAAAGCTTATTACACATTGCCTCCGGGAGAAGATCCCGGAACTTGCGTGAAATTCTGTTATAGAGAGCGTTTTCACACGCTCCAAATTTCATGGTTTCAAATTCTCTTCGCGTAATCCTCATATTATGCACCTCCAATCTATGAGGATTCTATTGATAGGTTCTTCCGGAGCCTTACTCGTGACGAATCGGCTCCACTAGGTATCCCAGGTTGCGGAGGTTTTCAACCTCTTCCCGGGATAATTTTCGAGTCTCATACCGACCTACCACGCGATCGGTAACAAAATATTTTCTCTTGAAGACGCTCATAAGATACCATCTCCTTTCTGAGCATCTTTGTCATCGGGGTTTCTGTTCCCCTCGGTTAACCTAAAGCACCCCGAATCTGCACAAAGCGAAACCCGGAGCATTTGTGCGGTTCCCGGACAGGGATAATACAGTTAACGAGTTGCGAGAAGGCGGTTTTCCATTGCCTCCCAGAGAAGGTCTTCAGAGTTACGGGCGGAAAACTCCGCCGTGAGAGAAGCAAGCTCCGTTTCCAGAGCCGTTTCTCTTTCGTAAACGGATGCAGACACCCGGCACCCGCCGGATGTTTGGTGGTCGATGAACGACCGGACAGAGGAGAGTTCCTCCTCCGCTCTTTTAATTTCGTTGAACATAAGCCCTCCGTTTCAGGGATATTTGCCGGGATTATTCCCGTTGCCTGCCGCACCCCCACGTAGCGGGTTCCCCTGTGGTGCATGGCTTGTGCCCGTTATATATTGTGTGTACCGCTCGATCTACCGTGTGCACCCAGTAGATCTGATTCGGCGCTTTTTCAATACCGGGCGCTACCCCGGTTCGGGCACTGTATCCCCAGGCGATTAGCGGTCGCCCGGTTCGTGTTTTGTGACTGTACACCTCAGTACCGGCATCATGTGCCATTACAACACACGTTCGCCATGCCACAGAGCATCCAATGCTCCGGATTTTTGGATGTGGCGGGAGAGGTATGTTTATAGACCGCGCATCTCCTCGGTCAATCTCTCGCTCATGGGTTTATAGCCCGACCGCGAGAGAAGTCAGGCTATGTCGATCCGGTACCCATAGGCAGGTACCTCCTTCCCGGGACTTACTTCGAGGCTGTCGCCGGATGCCCTATTTTGCCCGTGTAACCCATATTTTGGTGACGCCCACAGGCTAGACGCCACCTCACCCCTCCTCCTTAATCCGCACACACTAGGTCGGGGTGTGTGTGTTTAAGCCGGTTATTTTCGTAGTACCGGTAAAGCCGACCCATCTTTGACTAACGGGGCTGGGTGACTCTTTCCCCGAAACCCACGCCCGGGGATTGAACCCGGGTGAAGTCCTACTCGTGGGTGTTGTTTTATCCTTCGATCGCATCCAGACGTGCGATGATAGCATCGTACTTCGTCTGGAGCGCTTCCTTGTTCTTCTTCGCCTTTTTCAGGCGTTTTTCCGCCGAATCTTTCCGGCTATTGAGGTCGTTAACCCGAGCGGTCTTCTCACGGAGGAACTTCTCCGGTTCCTTGACGTTTGCCAACTCAAGGGACTTCCTCAAATCCTCAAGATCCTTGGTGGCTGCGGCAATAAGCGCTGCCACGCCCGGGACGAATTCGTCCCCAGTCTTGCCGTTGCCGTTCAGGACTTCCTCAGCCGTCCGGATCTGCTTCTCGGCTCTCCTCATGTCGAGGATTACCTGACGATCCTCGTCGCTGAGGGTAGCGTTCCCGGCGATTCTGCAAGCAAGCCGGATCTCGACCTTGGAGCGGAATGCGAGCTTGCCCTTGACAGTCGGCACAAAGCCGATCCCGTCAATATGCAGTTCATCCGACTCGGCTGCGAGTACCCGGAGGTTCTCTACATCGTGCCGTCTGACGTACATATTCGGATGAAGAGCGTCAGCTTCGCCGCACTTCAGGATCTGCTTCCAAATGGCAAACAGATCTTCCCGGTCGGGCCCCTCGTTGATTGTGGTCAGCGAGTTGCTGTAGCGGATCGCAGCCTCGTACAACCGGTTGCAGTGGTACTCCCACTGCTCGAACGCGTCACCCAGTCCGGCATCTTCTGCCTGCGACTTGTTGATTGCCCTGCGCTGACCGTCCAG
>Ga0247610_10002841_pt1 | contig 19546 bp, 30 predicted proteins | sample 174DNAGHGhighgp2_FD_193483 | JGI IMG/M metagenome (GOLD analysis project Ga0247610, IMG submission 193483) | Sheep rumen microbial communities from Palmerston North, Manawatu-Wanganui, New Zealand - 1742 DNA GHGhigh gp2 | ecosystem: Host-associated > Mammals > Digestive system > Stomach > Rumen...
AATTTTTCAAATATTATACTATATTATATATGTAATTAAAATGTAATTAAAATATAAAATATTATGTATCATTTTGTAAAATTCAACAACACTTGGTATCTTAAGCCTGAGAAACTTGAAGATGTTATCGAGCATTTCAAGAAGTTTTGTGGTAGAGAGTTTGAGCAAGGATTTAATGATTTCAAGGATAATGTAATCATTAAGAAAGATTATGATGGTAAACCTTATCTTTATAGCAAGAATCATTCAAGTTCACATTGGAGAAATGTTGTTGAACTGACAATGCAATTTACTGGTGAAAGTTGGCTTAAGGCTGCTTGCTCGCTTGAAGATAAAACATATAAAGATAGAATTAAGCGATTTAATACCGGTAAGCCTATTTTCTTTACAGATGGACTTCCTTATTATCCTCCTATTGAATGGCCAGAATATGATGAAGAAGTATGGAAGGAAGAACTTGAATTTCCATACGAATACAATTTTGAAGATGTAAGATTTATTCAGTGGCCTGGCGGAAGACATTGGTACGCAAAGCTTGGCAGTATCGATATTGTGGACAAATATGGAAATCAGAAATGGAATGATAAGTATTATGCTATGGAAGTTGCTAAAAAGTGGTGCAAGTGTGGTGGTGACTGGTTAAAAGTTTGTTGAATAAATTTTAAAATATGAAAACATGAAAAATTTATTTGAAAAGTATCATATAGCATCAAGAGATTTTTGTCAGGTATCAAATCATATATCATCTCTTGTGACTAATTATATAAAAGAAACAGTGGGATTTGCCGGTGAAGCTGGTGATAAGAATAATGTTGGAAAAACTAATCCTAATGAAATTGGTTGGTCTATATTAGATAATGACACAATTCAAATTTCATATAGTCCATATAAAGATCGATGGCTTGATTATTGGGATGATGACAAGTATATTAAAGTGAAATATGATGAATTAATGAAATATGAGTAGATTCACCAAACGTAGAAAGCAATTTCGTAAAAATCAAGAAATTAGCTTAAAACAAAAGGAAGAAAATTCTAAGAAATTTGAGAAAGCAATGCAAGATCATATTGAGACATGCCGAATTATTAAAAAAGATTATCCTGGGTTTGATAATATGAATCCTGAAAATGTACTTAAATTATATAATGAAATATATAACGAAGTTCATGCTAAAAAATAAAATAGAACAAATAAAATATATTTAATTATGGGCAAGAAACTTACAAATTCACAAATTAGAGAGCATGAAAGGCAAAAATTGGTAAAGCAATTAGAGCATAAATATGCTTCATATATTGATGCTGCCACAAAATATAAAGAACTTTGGCATAAATCGGTAGATGAATTAGGAATGCTTCGTCAAGAATATCATATTATCAAAGAAAAGAATGCTAAGCTTGAAGAGTCTGTCCATAATTATGAAGATTGGGTAAGACGTATGCAAGAATTTATGGATCTTCCAGAGGAACAACGTTCTGAAGCATTTAAAGAATATTGTGATTCATTGAAAAGATCTAAAAGATTTCACAATATGACAGATGCATACTTAAGTATGATTAATAGATTTTTTGTATTATAAAAATATTTTATGATTTTATGAAGATAGCAGCAATTAGTGACATGCATGGAATTCTTGATTTCAATATTGAGAAGTCAGATATTCTATTTATTTGCGGAGACATTGTTCCGCTTAAAATACAAAGTTATAGTAAAGAATCTAAGAGATGGTTTAAAGAAGTATTTATTTCATGGTGTAAGAATCTGCCAGTAAATGATATATATCTTGTCGGCGGTAATCATGATTGGTGGATATACAGGCATCCAGAGCAAGTAAAAGAATGTTGTAAAGAACTTCCAAATCTACATTATCTGTTAGATGAAGAAGCAGTTTATATGGATGATGATGGGACTTTATATAGGATTTATGGAACTCCTTGGTGTCATCAATTTGGAGACTGGGCATTTATGGGTTATTCTGATGAAGCATTAGCTCAAAAGTTTATGAATATGGGAGATGATATTGATTTCTTGATTACACATGATGCTCCTTATGGTGTATCAGATATTTGTGATTCAGTTTGGAATGTCGGTCAGCATATTGGTAATCATGGACTTGCGTATGCTATTGCCCAAAGACAACCAAAATATAATTTTCATGGGCATTTGCATTCTTCTAATCATGGATGTGAAATGCTAAAAAATACGCAAGTATATAATGTATCTATGATTGATGAACAATATAAATTACGATATTACCCATTATATTTAGAAATTTAATATTAAAAAAATGAATTTTTGACATTAATAACTATATTAGTATTGTAATTAATAAAATATATTGGAAAGCTGAAATTAAAAATTAAAATTATGGCAGCAATTGACAATATCTATGTAGATAACAGAGAGCAGTATCTTCAGTTTAAAGGGTGGTGTGAGAAGCAGCCACCATTTACTGATAAGTATGGAAAGACTGCAAGACTTATTGATTATGTATATAAACATAATGATGAGTGGAATGGTGGAATTGTCTTTAGAGGTCCTTATTATCTTGATGCTTATCTAATTAAGAATTGTCCATTTGATTTTATTCAGAAAGAGTTAATGGTCAATTATGGACATTGGTCTCAAGAAAAGATTAATGATGCTTATCAATTTGTAATGAATCGTACAGAAGAAAATAAGGAAGTCTATAGTTGGCTTACTCCTGATGATTTTGCTATTGTTGATGGTATTATTACTATGCCTAATCTTGAAATTTCAGATTATCAATTAATCAAAGAAGGCAAGTTATATAATAAACCAACAACTAATAAAGAATATGTTATTGGTAAACATTTCAAATGTATTAGACATCCTCATACTAAATATAATACTCCATTTGGTATTAATAATTGGTGGATTGATATTTATCTTCCAGAAGGTTTAGGTTGGATGTGGTATCATTCTGAGTATAATTCATGGGATTTTTCTGATGAGTTTGTTATTGCAGATTGGTCCAGCTCAACTGCTCATTGTCATACAATTAAAGCATTGAAAAGATTGATACTCAAATGGAAACTTCCTGTTGGAACTATTGTAAAAGCAACTGGAAGATATATTTCAGAAACATATGAGTTTAGAATTACTAAATAAAAATATATTTATATAATTAATAAATGTTAGATAATAATGAAGTAAAAAATAAATTAATAGAATATATTGGTAAAGATAATCTTAAATTATTAGCATCTTTTTATAAAAAACATTATTTATTATTCCCTTTATTATCACAAGATGGTATTATAATTAATACTAATCAGCTTTATGGACAATCAATACGAGATTATATAAATGAAAAATTTAATATTTATCCAGATAAGATAAAAGATTATACACAATATGATGATTATATTTACGAAATGATACTCAATATATTAAAAGACAAAAAATTGATATAAATCAATGAAATTAATATAAGTTAATTATTTAATACTTTTAATCATAAAAACAGTTATTTTTTTAAATTTAGATATAAGTATGATTATTTTAAAATATATGATAATTAAGTGTACATAATACACTATTTTATAAATATATTTAAAAAACATATTATGAAAAAGTATTTAATAATTATTTTAATGACATTAATATTTGGAAGTAATGTTAATGCTAATGAAGTTAAGTTGGTAGAAAATGTAAAAATTGAATTTGCAAATAATAATTATTTTGCATCTGATTCTACAAGTATTAATCGTTCAATTAATCGTTATTTGAAATTAAAAGATGATCAAAATTGGTTTTATGATATTCATAGAAATTTATATGATTATATAAAACTATTAGGTCAAAAACATGAATTAGTTGCAAAAGAATTCAATTTAAATTTAGAAAATGATTTAAGATTATCAAAAATGATTTTAGATGATAATCAATATAAGAAGTATTTATTAGTTGTTAATCAGACTTTAAATAATAAGGGTTTAACTAAATATATTACTAAAAAGTAATTATGAAGAAATTATTATTTAATTGGTATTATTAAAGAATGTATATGAATAATTTAAATCATATACATTTCTTTTTTAAGAAAAATTAATAAAATTAACATAAAACAACTATATTAATATTAAAATATATGTTTATTATATGGATAAGACTTTAGTTATTAATTTAATAGGTGGTCCATGTAGTGGTAAGTCAACTGTAGCAGCAGAATTATTTGCAAGACTTAAAAAAATGGGAATACATTGTGAATTGGTTTCAGAATACATAAAAGATAGAATATATGAAGAAAATATGACTATTCCTAAGCATCAAATTACAATATTTGGTATGGAACATTATAATATATCAACAAAAATTGGAAAGGTAGATGTTATTGTTCATGATGGCAGTTTTATAAATAATACATCAGATTTATATAATTGGGAATTAAATCCAGAATTTGATGCACTTATTATTTCAGAATATAAAAAATTCAATAATATAGATTTTTTTATTAAAAGGGGAAATCTTGAATTTGAAGAATATGGTAGAATTCATAACTTAAAGCAATCAAAAGAATTAGACAAGAAAATAAAAGAGACTTATAATAAATATAATATAGATTTTATTGAAGTTGAAGCACGTGATGCTGTTGATAAAATTATTCCAATAATATTAAAGAAATTAGAATATGAAGAATGAAGAAAATAGTAGTATACATAATGTGTATGTCAATTTAGGAGCATCTAATCATACTAAACATAATAGAAGTAAGAATGATTTTTATGCTACTCCACCATTAGCAGTAAGACAATTATTAGAACTTGAAAAATTTAATAATCATATTTGGGAACCTGCATGTGGAATGAATCATATTGTTGATGAATTTAGAAATAACGGTTATAATGTAAAATGTTCTGATATTATAAAAATGGTTGATGATCCAACTATTGAAATAATTGATTTTTTAAGTTATGATGGAAAATGGGATGGAGATATAATTACAAATCCTCCATTTAAGTATGCTAATGAATTTGTAAATAAAGCTTTAGATATAGTCAATAAAGGATCAAAAATAGCAATGTTTCTTAAAATTCAATTTTTAGAAGGAACAAAAAGATATGAAATATTTCAAAAAAATCCTCCAAAAATTATATATGTTGCATCTAAAAGATATGGATGTTCAGAAAATGGTAAATTTAATACAGATGGAAATACTGTAAGTGCTATTTGTTATTGTTGGTATATTTGGGAAAAAGGTTATCAAGGTGATCCTATAATTAAATGGATAAATACATAATAACTAAGTTTTATTTTTAAATATATAGTTTAATATTAATATATAATAATAAAAATTATATTTAAAAGTAAATAATGATAGAAAATAAATGCAAATACTGCAAATGTTATATAAAAAATAAAATAATAAATAATTGTTCACAAGGTGTTGTAGGAAAAACAAATGAAGAAGATTCATGTTGTTATAAAATACAAAACAATAGAATAAATATATAATATATAAGAATAAATATATAAATATAATAATATATGAGTCCAAATAATAGATTTTATGAAGTAACTGTACAGATTAATGAAGAAGATCATAGAGGCAAAATTAAGAAAAATAATGTAAAATATCTTATAGATGCTGTTGATACTAGTCAAGCTGAAAAAAATACTTTTAAGTTAATGGAAGGAACTATGTCTGATTGGGAAATAATCGGTATTAATATTTCTAAAATCAAAGAAGTCTATGTAGATATTGCAGAAAATTAAAAATTATGTTTAAAAAAATATTTAATTGGATAAAAAGACTTTTTATTGATGAAAATTTTTTAGATTTAGATGATTCCTTTGATGATGATATAAAAATAACTAAAACTAATTTTAAAAAATTACAAAGAAAATATAATCATAAAGGATTTGAATTTGTAGAAAATATTTCAGGTAATATTGAAATTTGGAGAATATTTAAAATTATTGAAAATAAAATACCAATGACAAAATTAGAAAAACTTGGAATATATAATCCACAAACAAGAATAATATCTTATAAAAAAAATATACTTAAATATTTTGAAAATTCTTATTTTATGAAATAATTATAAAAAATGGAAGACTTAAGTCTTCCATTTTTATTCTTCTTCTTTAGTTTTTTCTTTTTCATCTTGTTCAGCTAATGAATCTTGATATTCAAACAATTCAGACAATTTAGTAGCTAATGCTTTTGTTTTTTGTGCATATTGTTCATTAGATGAATTCTTTTGACTTTTTCTTGCCATTTCAATAGCTTGTTGAAGAATTTCAATATTTGTATCTTTTTCACTACATATAGTTACAGTTACTTTATTACCATCAATAGAATAATTTTCTTTACCTTCTAATGATTTAACTGTTTCTTCTCCATTTTCTATACCTGTAAAATCAAATGTAAATGTTTTAGATTCTCCACATTCATTAGATTCACTTATATTTGATTCAATAAGGTATTCTTTTAAACTTTTCATAATTTTTATTATTTATATTTATTATAATATTTTTTAATTCCTTCTACATGAATATTGATTATATCATTAAATCCTGATGCACTTAATAGATAATCAACATCTAATTTATTATCCATAAACATATTTTCTGTCAACACTGCTGGACAGTTAGATCCTTTTGTTATTTGAAAACCTGCTTCCCAATCTTTGTCTCCATCTGAAAAATCTGTTCTAATAGGTTTTTGTGACTGATTACCTTTAAATGTATTCATATATTCTTTATTTGATTTTATTATTTGTTCAGCTGCTTCATAAAGACAATCAGCAAATTTATCAGAATTGTTTTGGCCTCGTGTTGTCCATGCAGACCATCCACGAGCATTTAGCCATCCACTTGCATTTCCTGCAGCATTTACATGAACAGATAACATTATGCAGTTTTTAGTACCATATTTTGCACAATAATTGTTTATTCTTTTTACTCTGGATCCTAATAGTACATCATATTCTTCTGGAGTAACCATTATGACTTCTATGTCTTTATTGTTTTCAAATCTTGCTTTTATTCCAGCAGTTATTTCTCTACAATATTTCCATTCATAGAATCTTGATCCATCTGGCATAATAGGACTAAATTTTCCAGGAGTATTCTTTCCATGCCCATTATCTAATAATACATATAGTTTACTCATAATATTTAAAATTGAAGTTTTGGAAATAATTCTCCAAATGCTTCTCCATATATTTTAATTTTGTTTGAATTTTCATCGATCTTACAATTTAATACAAAATTTAATATTTTCAAGAAATCATTAAGTTTCTTATATTCTGCTGGACTATTTGTAAGAGATGAATTATTATTACAGCCACAATATAATGCTTTAGAAATAGAAAAATCTAAATTATAGTCTAATGCCATAAATTCTTTCAAGAACAATTGTAATGCTTCAATAAGTAAATCATTAGGAATTATTTCATTTTCTGAAAGTCTAATCATAAACCAGTCTTCATAGAATTCAGCATCTCCGAACATTTGTTGTGCATATAATAACATTGCTTGCTGATATTGAGAAATACAAGAAGTATTCATAGATGAATTTGTTCCTGTCTGACATCCACAATTCTGTGCATCTAATGTTGGAATAGTTGTAAATGTATATTGGCCATTCATTATTGTATTCAATACTATAGATGCTTCATCAATCATTCCCTTTGAGAAATAATTCAATACTATATCATATATTTGATTCTTTGGTTTATTATATATATCTGAATGATTTTGAATAGTTGTATAGCTAAGAATAATATTTGCAAATGATTGAAAGAAATTATTTAATTCATCTTCAGAATAAGTATTGTCTAATAGTTTATTTCTATTATTAAAATAATCGAGATTAGTATAATCTTTAATAGGTTCAGATGATATGTCTTCAAAGAATTTAGTTATTTTTCCATTATTATCTAAATAATTAGGAAGATATAATGATTCTAAATTAGTTTCTTCATTTGTCTGAATAAGATTAGATCCATATAAATAATCATATAGAGTCTTATTCAAAAAATAATCTTTACCTGGACGGAACCCTTCAATACCAGTACTATATATTTCATTGTTTTTTGCAGCATTTAATATAAATTCTTGAAATTTAGAATTACCATTCATAAATTCTTCAGTAATAACAATATATATTCTTGGAATATCTATAACATTTATTTCATTAAGACTATTTTCAAGTAATAATCCAAACATATCATTATTTTCAAGAGCTAAGAATATACCATCTGGAGATTCTTCAAGAATATAGTTTTCAAAGAAATAATCAATACCCCAGACATTATAGTTTATAGCATAATGACATTGAAGGTTTTCAGGTATTAAGCTATCATCAGAAAACTTTATTATATTAGGCTGAATATGTGTATAAAATGTATTCACAATATACTTTATATTTTTTTATAATTAAAAATAAATTATTTATTCCAAAATTAGAATATAAGAATTATTTTTAAATATAATTAATATATATTGAGGCAAGTTATGAATAAAAATGATAAAGAATTATATTCTTATATAGTATCATCATTAGATATATTGAATAAACAATTAGTTGTTCAAGAAAAAAATGTTGTGAAATTATTTTCTTATTTATATAATTATAGTACTCAATTAGAAGATAAAATACAAGACTTAGAATCAATTGTATTAGATCAAAAAACAACCATAATTAAAATAAATGAAAACTATAATGAATTATTAAAAAACAATAATAAGATTAAAGAAGAAAATGAACAAAATATGAAAAAATTTGAAGAAAAGATAAATAAAAAAATTGATAATAACATAAAAATATTAAAAAACTCAATAAATAATAACAAAATAATAATTAATGAAATTAAACATACAGTTTATATAAAAGAATTTTTTATAAATATTTTTAATAAGATAAAAAATAATTATATTAAATTAAAAGATAAAATATATAAAAGAATATATAGAAAAAAGATATTAAAAGAACAAGAAGAAGAAACACAGAAACAAATAGAATTACAACAAAAGAAACGACAAGAAGATTTAAATAAAATAAAAGATATATTAAGTACAATTAAAAAATAAAATGATATTATTAAATTATGGATTTTAAACAAAGTAATGAATATATGTATGAAACATATGAAGATTTAAATAAGTATAATGCATTAGGAAATAATAAATATAATTATGGGAAAGAAGGAATTTTAAATAAATGTCTTCCTAAAATATTATTTAAAGGTAATTATGTTTTAGTATCATTTTTACAATTAATTGACTTAAGACTTATTATGATATTAAAATATATTGATAAACTTAAAACATTTAAATATATATCTTGGTATTAAATGAAAAATTTTTCAAGTACATTAATAAAACAAGAAGCATCTACAAATACTTTTGATACTGTTTTAGATGGAATACAAAATAATGATAGAATATTTAATACTATAACTGATATAGGATTAGGATTAAAAGGATTCAATAATGCAAATATAGGTATTATAGAAATATCAAATAAATTAAATAAAGGTTCTAATTATTTGACATTTGAACAAAGATTAGATGATATATTATATTATAGTAATCATTCAAATGTAATATATAATTTTAAAGATCAAATAGATGTAGCTGATAGAGATATAATAGTTAATAATGTATTTACTACTAATTCATATAATCCAAATGCAAGATATGAAGATCCATTTAAAATAGGATCAGTTCAAGCTTCTGTAATAAATAACTATAAGTATAGATTTTCTTATGCTATTCCAGAACAATTAGAATCAGTTGCATATATTGATGATTCTAAAGAAGATTTTGGAATGACAGTTTTAAGAAGTATACATACACCTTCTTTATTTAATCCATATGCTTCTATAAATGTTATAGGAATTACAGAAAATATACCATTAGTTCATTATTCTGAACCGGATAATGACTTAAATGATTTTAGTAATGAAAAGTATCATTATGATGGTAATTTTGATCCAACATCAATTGATAAATCTTCATATGGTGATATAACTATATCTGATAAAGTAGATAGTACATTATTAAAATCAACTGTTAATAGAAGTGATTCAAATATATCTGACTGTTCAGTATATGCTTTAGTCACTGAATCACGTAAAAAAAATGGTGGTTGTCTTGGATTAGCAACTTATAGATATATTGATTTTATGTATTGTAAAGATTTAGGAAAAATACCTAATAATAGATTAATAACTTTAAGAAGATTTACTGCTCCTGTAAATGATAATATTTTTAAAGGTGCTCATCCTAAATCTGGATCATCTAAAAATCCTGCAAAAGGTATACAAGATATAGGTAGACTTATTACTTGGTTTGACAATGATGATAATAAACTTGAAGATATATGTAAATATAATTATCATGCAACCTGGAAACAGTTTGAAGCAAAAATAGATCAAAAGCCTACAGAACAGTCAGATGATGGTCCTTTAGATAAATTAGCAAATTTCTTATCACCACAAAATAATTTATTAGTAGGATCTGGATTTAGTGGAAATAATGGATTATTAGATAATCTTGTTGGTGGTACATTAGATGTATTTCATATTCCACATGATAGAATGAGTAAGCCCCACTATGATATACATTTATTATCTAATTATGATCAAAATAGAATATATGAACCACCTAATAGAGTATGGGACACACATAAATATGAAGGAAGATTAGTATTTAATCAAGATATTACTTTAGTATTTAGATATACTTTAAGAAGTTATGAAAATATAAATCCAAAATCAGCATTTTTAGATTTGATAGGTAATATACAGACAGTTACTTATAGAGCTGGTTCATTTTGGGGTGGTAGAAATGAAGTATATGGTCCACAAGGCAATAGTTCAGTATATAATAAAGCTAATGCATGGATAGACAAAGCATTTGATAAACTTGGAGGATTTTGGACATCTATTGTCAGTGGTGATTTTGATATAGCACAAGTACAAGAATGGTTAAATAATGCTATAGAAACTGCTGGAGAAATGTTACAAAGTGCTGTTAATAAAAGTGAACAGGTTTTACAAGATGCAACTGGACAAAATGGTGAACAAGGTCAACAACGGGTACAGGAACAAGTAACAAGTGGATTACAGGGAGCAATGAAAAAAATGCAAGAATGGAATTCAAAATATCATTGGACTGATGCATTAAAAGGAATGATAAAAAATCAGCTTGGAAGACCTGCTATGTATGCATTCAATTCATTATTGACAGGTGAAGCTGTTGGTCCTTGGCATTTAACAATAGGTAATCCTAAAAATCCAATTCTTGTAATGGGAAATCTTATTTTAGAAAATGCAGAAACACAACATCTTGGTCCCCTTGGTATTGATGATTTTCCAACAGAAATAAAAGTTACAGTACAGCTTAAACATGCTAAATCAAGAGATTCAATAGATATACAGAAAATGTATACTAAAGGTGTTGGAAGTATTTATCATTCATTAAAATTAGTTAAGACACAAAATTATTGGTATAATGATAATGCATTTGGAGATTTAACAGATGTATTTGATAGTAGTCCAATGTTATTAAGAAAAGGAATATCTAATATAATATAAATATGGCTGAAGATATTAATCAAAATAATTCATATAATACATCATATATACAAAAGGATCCAATCCAAGTAACAAATATTACACCTTATGATGATAGTATTGAAACATTAGCTAAAATTAGATTAAATTTATTAAAAGAATGTTTGGAAATGACTGGAGTAGATTTTGGAAGAACAAATAATAAAATAGAATATAGAAATTATTTAATTAATAATCCTCCAATAGCACTTGGTGGTTTTGGTGGAGAATGTGGTGGTTTTGGTGGAATGTTTATGGGATCACTTGGAGAAGGTATAGATATTGCTTCTGCAAATATTATTAGTTTTATGCTTGGAAATGAAGGATGGTGTGATGCAAGATGTAAAAATGGATGGGGTAGTCCATTTAATGGAGATGGATCTGCGATGGCACATCAATCAGATATTGATAGAAATGGAGTTATAACTGTTGGTCCAGGATTAACTAATTATTTAAATGGAAATTCATGGATGACTAAAAAAATAACTAAAGGTACATTATTTTCATTTAATGAAATATGTTATATATACGCACATGTTATTGCTAGTCATGCAAATATAATAAAAAGAAAATATCCACATATATTAAAAATGGGTCAAAATTGTATTGATGCTTGTATTGATTTAGCACATAGTGGAGAAAAATTTTTATCAGGATTAAGTACATGTCAAAATCCTCAAGATGTTGCAAGATGTATGTTAAATGGACCAACATCGGCTAAAGGACAACAATTAAGAGGATTAGTTGAAAGAAGAATGGCTGAAGCAGCAATTGCTTTAGGAAATACAACTGTAAATAATGCAGGAGCTCAACAAAAATTAAATAATTATTATACATTATCAGCAACAGCTAATAAAGTTATACCTGTTATGAAATCATTTAGATAATTTTAAGTTATATTTATTATGGATAATATATCATTAGAAACATATAAAGATGAACGAGGTGTAGAATATACAAAACAAAAATTATTTGAAAGCCTTGTATTTTTTGCAGAAAATAGTGGTATGGGTTTTGGTGGATATGGAGACTTTAATTTTACTCCTTTAGGTCCATGTCCATTTAAAGGAAAATCCACGGATGAAAAATTAAAAATGTGTGGGTTTAATGGTAGTTGGAATCCTCAAGAAGCATTAGATCGAGGATTAATTACAGATGTATCTATACCATGTTCACCAGGACGCATAAAATTTAATAAAGCTGCAGCTGATGATTTAGTCGCAATATTAACAGAAATAAAAGGATTAGGATTTTTTAAATGTAATATAACTAGTGCATTTAGAACTGAAGTTACTGCAAAGGGACATAGTCGTCATCAAATTGGATTAGCAGTTGATATAAATGGAGGAAGAGGTGGAAATCCCTGGTTTAATCATAGATTTTCTAGAAGTGAAGGGGAGCCACAGTCAGGATTTATTGCTCCATGGGGTAGAAATCCTCAATATACAAAAGGTGGAATGTATAGTGGTGGATATGATCGTTCAATATGTATTTGGAGTTATGATCACCCTGTAGTTAAAATATTTGAAGGACATGGCTGGGGATGGGGAGGATATTATGGAGATGTTATGCATTTTTCAATAACAAATGGATCATAAATATAATAAAATAAATTTATGGATTTCAATAGTATAAACTTATGTGGTGGCTGTATGCCTACACAAATTGTCAATTTAAATTTTGCATTCAATAATTTAAATAATCTAAAGGTCTATGATGAATGTAATAATCAATATGATTTATCAAAACTTCAATTTTCTTATAGTATTGATAATGTATGTTGGTCTTGTTGGATGAGTTATAATGATCTATTAACAAATACTATAAATCTTAATACTGATTTTTATCTTAGATTTAAAGTACAAGGCAATATATCTAAAATAGAAATTGATAATCAGCCATATTATAATTATTCTACTCAATTAGATTCAGCATTTTCATTTTCTTATTGTGAAACTAATGCTAATATATATAATCCTTATTCTAATATGGATGGAGCAATAGGATTATATCAAAATCTTTCAAATACTGTAGCATGTATAACCGGAATTCCAATATATTATTTTAAGTTATCTCCAAATGTATGTTCAAAAGATATTACATTTAAAGAATATGCATTAATGGATGTAGAGTCAGTCAAACAAATTAAACTAATAATAAATGATAATCAAATGCCTTCATCTAAACCTGAATTTTCAGATTTTGGATTAGATTGGCAAACTGACTGGGAAACTGAAATTCCAAAAGGATTATTTGCTACTGCATTTGGACCAACTGCACAGCCAACTGAAGGAGATCTTATATATATTCCTATGATGAAGAGAATGTGGATGGTTAATGAAGCATATGAAGAGAAAAAAGATTCATTTATGTGGATTGCAACAACATTTAAAGTATCATTAGTAAAATATCAAGAAAAAGATTCTGTTGATCTCAAAGATACTGAAACTCTTGTAAATTCATTTGTAAAGAATAAATATGAAGATTTATTTGGAGAAGATGAAGATACAATGGGTAGTGGTGAAGAATTTACAGATAGTCCACAATATGCTGCAAATAATCTATATCCAATATATGAATCAGATGCACAACGTAAATATGTATCTTGTCAAGGAATTGATATATTAGATGAATCAACATATTATAAAGGTACTGTAATTTCAGATAAGATATATAAATTTGATAATATGTCATTAGATAGAAAAATAATATATCAACGTCCATTTTGTGGAGAAGATGCAACAATATCTTTTATTATTTCTGGTAAAAATGTATTTTCTGATTATTCTGGGGATCTTTTTACTATTGGAAGACTTAAAATAAAAATAGAGCAGAATAAATTAAAAACTATATTATCTATTAATAAAAGTGAAAAAATACAATTAGCATTAGATAATAATGAAACTTATTTTGTATTCATACGTTGGTCTAAATCATTAAAAATTGTAGAAATGTCAGCAGCACAATATCAATGGAATCATTCTATACCATTATATAAATTACAGTCAGGTCATTATTACTATGATATAGATAATTTAATCACATCTGTTGATAAATATTCTCTTGAATATAACATAGAGACTAAACAAGATATTATGCTTACTGGATTTTATGGTAAAATAACAAATATAAAAATATATGATAAATATATAGACAATATTTCAGAATTATTAATGATGTACCCAACAAATAATAATCTATTAATAAATGATACATCAAGAAATATTGTTGGATTAAATGGGCACATTATATAAAATAATTATTAAATATATAAAGAGGAAATATACATGGAAACACCAAAAACTTATGGAGAAATTCTAAAATTAGAAAACCCCAAACAAGAAAATATTATGTCTAAATTGACAGAAGAAGAAAAAAAACTATATGATGAAATAAAAGAAAAAGATAAAGATAGATTGTTAACATCATCCGGAAATAATAGACAAGAATCTATTACATTTAATAAACCAATTAAAAATCAACAATATATTCCTGGAATAGGAAAAGTAAGTCAAGTTTTATGAAATTTTAATACATAAAATGACTATATTATTTTATATTATTTTTATATATAAATTTATGATTATAATAATATGATATCATTAAGAGAATATATATTAGAAGAGAAAATTCTGAATAAAGACAATGTATTTGTTTGGAATTATGCTCAATTTGATAAATGGGATGAGACAAAAGTACTTGCAGAACTTAAAGAACAACTCATCAAATTCCAATTATCTTGTATTGTTACTATGGTAAGTGCAGCAAATGACAAAATAGAAAAGGATGAAAAAGAATATCCTGAAAAACTACGTAATGCTGCTATCAAAGCATCTAAAGAATATAAGTCATTTGAAAAGATGAATAATGAGAAAAAAGAACAATGGATTCTCAATAAGATAGAAGAAATCAAGAAGAATGCTGAGTATCTTACAAAGGACAATGGTAGATATAAACATTTAGCTAAAAATTCTACAAAAGTTCCATTAATAGTTCCACCAACAAAAATAGATACAACAACAATTGGTATTGATAATTTCAAAATACTAGTGCATAATGATATATATTCACAACATTCATCTAAATTAGTAAAATGGGATTCTACAAATATGGATCAATTAGCTAAATCAATATTCAAAGCTTTTCCTAATGATGATGAATTCAAACAACATTTTAGAGGATTTGCAATATATACTAATCAAAAGAATATAACTAGTTTTGATGCAATAAACATTACTTTTATGTTTGATAAAGAATTTGAAGATCAATTAGATAAATCTGTTAATCAATTTGCTGATTTTATGAATAAAGAATATCAATCTGGTAGATATATGGGAGATTAATCAAATTTATAATATATTTTGAATATATGAAACAAATTAATGAATATATAAATGAAAATATAAATCATAATATTATTGAAGAAGGTAAAATTTGGGATTCAATTAAAGAATTTTTTAAAAAAATTTTTAAATCTGATGATAATTATTATCTTTTTAAGCCTTCAAAGAAAAAATATGATCGATTTAAAGATGATGGTGAATATATAGTAAAACATAATAATGAATTTAAAAAATATATTGAAAATAATTTTAAATTTTCATATGTTAGTTTAAGTACTAAAAGAGTATCAAAAATGCAAGAAATATTAAATGTACATGATAGACTTAATTTTGAAGTTAATCAAAATCATAAATATTATGTTGGATATTTTATAGATATTCAGACAAAGGATATATGTTTTGTTGTTGATGGTTATAAAAAAGAAGACAGTGAAGATTATTTCTTAGTAAATTTTTATATTGTTGATGAATATAGTAAATATATAACTAATAAAGATATTGTAGATTTACTATTAAATCAGAAAAAAGAATGCAAATTTAATGATGTTGAATTACAAAAATTATTTATAAAAGAAAAAGACAATAAAGAATTATATAAAACATTAATTAAAAATTGTAATTTCAAAAAAGATAGTAATTCATCAGAACATTTAGCATATATAAAAAGAGAAAATAAACAAGAAGAAAATAAATGAAATCATTAAGACAATATCTGACAGAAGAACTCCATGATGTCATAGTTAAAGTTGGAGATTACTGGCGAATTAAAGGTCATGCTGGTAAAGGAACAAATACTCCTAAAAGGGGATATTGGAAAGCCAAATATAAGACAAGAGAAAATGCTGAAAATGCTTTGAAAGCATATTTTGCTAATAAAGGTTAAAATAATTAATAAATACTAAATAAATACTAAATAATAAATTAAATTATGAAAAATATAACAAAATATTTATTAGAATCAGTAGAAGCTTTTGATTATATAAAAGTATTAGAAGCTCTTGCTACTTATTTCTCATATCATGCTAATTCTTTAAAAGATAAAAATAATAAAGAAGTAGATTCCAAAAAATATATTAATGATAATGAAGGTTTTACAGATCTTTTATCAATTAATAATGGATATGAAGAAATTGCAAAAGACTTAAAAACAAATAAAATTAAAGAGTTAGAAATATATATTGTTGATAATGAAAATAAATTATATAAAGATTTAATAGAACAACTTTAATTATGAAATCATTAACAACATATATTTTTAAACAAGTAAATGATTTACCAAAGAATTTATACTTGTTATTCATTTAAAATAATTAATAAATAATAAAGAATAAATTAAAAATGAAATCTCTAATACAATATATAACAGAACGAGTAAAGGATTTACCAAAATCTATTAAAGGATTAATTGTTTTTGATATTGATGATACTTTATTAAAAAGTAATCCTGAAACAATTGGTGTATATAAGAAAGAACCAGGGAAACATGAAAAACGATTGACTACTGAAGAATTTGCTAAAGATCCAGATGCTGGTGATCCATCAAAGAAATCATGGTTTGACTATAGAGAATTTAATGATCCAGTAAAAGTATATAACTCAATTATATCTGGAACTCCATTAATTAAAAATCTTAGAATAATGGATGACTATATTGAAGCTGGCTATGAATTCTGTTTTTTAACTGCGAGAAGTTGTGAAGAGACAATAAAGAAAGCTTTGGATGATTTTTTAAAAACAAGAAAGACTAATGGTGCATTACAGGAACTTGGTGACATATTCAATAAAACATTATCACATGCTATAAATGATTCTTCTAAACAATATCCTGGGAAAACAGATGCTGAAAAGAAAGCAAATGTATTAAAAAAGCTTTGTAGTAAATATGATAGAGTTGTTTTTGTTGATGATGACAGGAAAAATGTTATAGCAGCACGAGAACTAAATCTTGGAAATCTGAAAGTCATTAAAGCTTGGGATAATTAAATAAGAAAATAAAGACAAAAATATATATAAATAATAATTATGAAAAACATTAAAGAATATTTAAATATTAATGAATCAAAAGAATATCAGTTTAAAGATATAAAATATGCTATAGTATCATATTATAATAAACAAGAAGAACCATTAGCATTTTTATTAGAAGATATATCAGAAATAAGTGACATATATTATGATTGGGATTTTAAACCAGAAGAAGTTGATAAAATAATAGCAGAAGTTAATAAACTTCAAGTAAATGAATGTTATGTAAATAAATTTGGTGCAAATGATTTTGAAATTATTTCAAGAATTAAATAAAAATTAAAAAAAATATTTAAAGGGTTAGTCATTAATGATTAACCTTTTTTTTATTTTTAATTATAAATTATATTGTGAAAATTTATGAAGCATCTTAAAGAATATTGTATATATTGTTTTGAAGAATTATCTAATAATAATATAAAAGAATTAAAAAAATATATAAATGATAATAATTTTAATATTATATTACCAGATATTATTCAAATATGCAAAAAATCTAATTTAATTGGAGATAATTTTAAAAATTATTTTAAAGAAAAAGGATTAAGTAAAGATTTTTATGATAATAATGATGAAGCTAAATTAGGTCATAGAATTGCCTCTTATTTTGCTGATTATGATTATAATAATATTTTAATAGATATTATTAATAGTAATAAAGATAAGGATCATAGAGGAATTCTTAATTATGAGACATTATATAAAGCATCAGAATATCAAAAATTTAATTTATATAAATTATGTTATAGCCAATTAAATAATAAAGAAAATATTAATTTTGATACTTTTAAAAAAATATTAGAAAAAATAGCTAATATTAATAATGTTACAGCAAATAATGCAAATGTTGGTAAATTTGAAATATTATTAAAATTTATTCTAAAAGAAAATGCTGTTAAACATAGTCACGGTGATGTAGCAATTGATTATAATAATGGATTTGGATTAGAAGTTAAAGGTGGTAATACATTAGAAAGTGGAGCACGTATATGTGGTCAAACTACAAGATCTACTAAAGAATTATGCATAGAATTTTGTAAATTATTAAATATTAAAGACCCGAAAGATATATCATTTTTAGGATCTGCTAAAGCAAATACAAGATTAGAAGCTATATTAGATATTTATAATATTGATAAAATAATTGAAGCATATGTTAAAGCATTTGCTTATCAATATCAAATAGATAATAAAGATGATATTGAATTTTGTATAAATAAGATTAAAGAATATAATAAATCTGAAAATATATTTACTATAGAAAATAATTTTATAAAAATTAAATCATTAACAAATTTAAATGGTATTATACAATTATATTTTTATAGTAAAAAAGATCAATGGGATGCAATATTTGTTGTAAATCAAACAAATGGTGATTATGTAATTATTGATTCTAAAAATATATTAAATATTAAAGATACATTAAATTTAGTAAAATTTTATCCATTTGAAGGAAATGAACAAGCTACTGGACGTAGATGTGTATCAAGAATATTTCCAAAATAATTTATATAATTCTACAATTATTAATTGGACAATAACAGAGCCTTTAAAAAGGAAAATAGCTAAAGATAATAATTTAA
>Ga0247610_10002842_pt1 | contig 19530 bp, 19 predicted proteins | sample 174DNAGHGhighgp2_FD_193483 | JGI IMG/M metagenome (GOLD analysis project Ga0247610, IMG submission 193483) | Sheep rumen microbial communities from Palmerston North, Manawatu-Wanganui, New Zealand - 1742 DNA GHGhigh gp2 | ecosystem: Host-associated > Mammals > Digestive system > Stomach > Rumen...
CGACGTATATTTGTCGAAGTTCTTAATGAAGCGGGCTGCGAGATCTTTTGCCTTCTCCTCCCACTGTGCTGCGTCAGCATAGGTGTCACGCGGATCAAGGATAGCAGGATCTACGCCAGGCAGAGCGGTCGGTACTTCGAAGTTGAAGTACGGGATCTTCTTCGTCGGAGCGGTGAGGATGTCGCCACCGAGGATTGCGTCGATGATACCACGGGTATCGCGGATAGAGATACGTTTGCCCGTTCCGTTCCAACCGGTGTTAACGAGGTATGCTTTCGCACCGCTCTTCTCCATCTTCTTAACCAGCTCCTCTGCGTATTTGGTCGGGTGGAGCTCCAAGAATGCCTGTCCGAAGCAAGCCGAGAAGGTCGGAGTCGGCTCGGTGATACCGCGCTCGGTTCCTGCCAGCTTAGCGGTGAAGCCGCTCAGGAAGTAGTACTTCGTCTGCTCCGGAGTCAGGATAGATACAGGAGGCAGTACGCCGAAAGCGTCAGCGCTCAGGAAGATCACGTTCTTGGCTGCAGGACCTGCGCTGATCGGACGAACGATCTTCTCGATGTGGTTGATCGGGTAGGAAACACGGGTGTTCTCGGTAACGCTCTTGTCTGCGAAATCGATCTTGCCGTTAGCGTCAACGGTTACGTTCTCCAGGAGTGCGTTACGTTTGATAGCGTTGTAAATGTCCGGCTCGCTCTCTTTGTCGAGGTTGATGACCTTTGCATAGCAACCGCCCTCGAGGTTGAATACGCCCTCATCGTCCCATCCGTGCTCGTCGTCACCAATCAACAGACGTTTCGGGTCAGTACTCAAAGTGGTCTTACCGGTTCCTGACAGACCGAAGAAGATAGCGGTGTTCTTGCCCTCCATATCGGTGTTAGCCGAGCAGTGCATCGAAGCGATGCCACGGAGCGGGAGGTAGTAGTTCTGCATCGAGAACATACCTTTCTTCATCTCACCGCCATACCAGGTGTTGATGATCACCTGCTCACGGCTGGTGGTGTTGAATGCTACGCAAGTCTCGCTGTTCAGACCGAGCTCTTTGTAGTTCTCTACTTTGGCTTTCGAAGCGTTGTAGATCACGAAGTTCGGCTCGAAGTTCTCCAACTCCTCTTCGGTCGGCTGGATGAACATGTTCTTAACAAAGTGAGCCTGCCAAGCTACCTCAACGATGAAACGAACAGCCAGACGTGTCTCTTTGTTAGCGCCGCAGAAAGCGTCCACTACGTAGAGGTTCTTGTTGCTCAACTCCTTGATAGCGAGCTCTTTTACCTTTGCCCAAACTTCCTCGGACATCGGGTGGTTGTCGTTCTTGTAACCCTCAGTGGTCCACCAAACGTTGTTGTGGCTCTGAGCGTCATCTACGATGTATTTGTCTTTAGGCGAACGACCGGTGTAGATACCTGTCATTACGTTTACTGCGCCGAGTTCGGTCTCCTGACCTTTGTCATAACCGGTCAACTCCGGCTTGGTCTCCTCTGCGAACAGATACTCGTAGGAAGGGTTGTGGGCGATAACAGTTGCGCCCTGAATACCATACTTGGTAAGATCTAATTCTTTCATTGTTATTGATTTTTTTGATTTGTTTGAGCTTGTTTAGTGTCGCTAAAAGCGACGTTTACGTAGTTTGCCTACTAAATCGGCTGCAAAGATACTACTTTTTTTGCAATTACGCAAATATTCGTGTCATTTTTTAAGAATAAATCTTAAAATTGGTAAATCTATTTGGCAAATCAGCCCACATTAAACTGACTTCCACCTATAAACTCCCGCAAAATAGAGGTACGAGGGATATACGAAGCCTCTAACCTCTCAAAGAAACTGAGGTAATACAGCAGTTGTTCCGCCACTTTGTATTCCTCCGCCGAAGCCGGAACCGTTTGCAAGGCCGTTTCGACCGAATACCGGATAGCCGGTAATTCATAGAGCATAGAGGTGTCAAATTGCGCATTCGCCTCCTCACGAAAAGGCTCAATCCATTTCGCTTCCCCTTCTCTTACATCCGCCCATCCGGCTATCGTTTGCAAGGGATTTTTGCCACGCGTCCGGTAATCTCGGCTCATACGACGCAACAGACGATGGACATAAGTCGGAATCCAAGTCTCGCCGTCCAGCGAAACAGGACTCATCGGCGCAGCGTAGATCTTGTATTTCTGCGCATCATCCAGATGGCGGGTCAGAATAGGATTTAAGGCATGAATGCCTTCTATTACCAAAATTGCATCGTTTTCCAATCGCAATGTTTCGCCCGGATACTCCCGTCTCTCTTCCGCAAAATTGAAAGTAGGAAGCGCTATCTCTTTGCCTGCCACTAAGGCTTTGAGATCTTCTTCCAATTGGTTGAGATCAATTGCATAAACGGACTCATAGTCTTTTGTACCATCCGGTTTGAGAGGAGTAAAAGTACCATTCAGATACCAGTTATCCAAGGATAAAGCTACAGGTTGTTTGCCTTGCGCCAAAAGTTCCAGACACAGCTTATAGCTTGTGCTGGTTTTGCCGCTGGAACTTGGTCCCGCAATCAACACAATACGCACATCGCCGGAACAAATCTCCTGCGCAATCCGCGCTAATTGCTCCGCATGGTACGCTTCACCTTCTGCTACCAATTCAGCGGCGTGACCGCTTTCAATCATCTCGTTGATGTACGCCACTCGGCGTTTTGATTCATCTATCATAAAGGATCTATATCTATAATGATTTTTACATTTTGATTCGATTTAATCGAGTATATATAAGCAATAGCTTCTTTGATTCGCCTCTTGGCTTCGGGTATATTGGCGCTATTTTCGATACGGAGAGTCAGTTCGCGGATGTAGTAAGCCTGTACACGCTCGATAGAAGGAATAATAACGGCGGACACTCGCTTACCGAAGATACGCACTAAATACGATTGCAGATCCGCTGCCACACGGTACAAACGCGCCGCATTATGATCCTTTAATTGCATACGAATCATCCGATGAAATGGAGGATAATTGAACATTGCCCGCTCCGCCATCTGCTGGTTATAGAGAGCTGAATAATCATGGTTTCTCACCATTTCCAAAACCGGATGGGATGGGTCAAAACTCTGAATCCACACTTCTCCTTGTGTCCCTTTCCGCCCGGCACGACCGGCCACTTGCTCCAACATCTGATAAGCACGCTCATAAGCACGAAAATCCGGCTGGTTGAAGAGAGGATCGGCATTGAGGACAGCCACCAAGCGCACATCGTCAAAATGCAATCCCTTGGTAATCATCTGCGTACCGACCAATATATCGCATTCGTGATTTGCGAAGGTGTTAATCATCTCTTCGTACGCACTCTTGTTACGGGTGGTATCCAGATCCATGCGGAGCACTCGGGCTTCAGGAAATAGTTTCTGGATCTCATCTTCGATGCGTTCGGTTCCAAAACCGATGGTTTTCAGTTCCCCTCCGCATTGCGGACAAACAGATGGAATCGGTGTATGATAGCCGCAATAATGACATCGTAATTCATTAGTACGCAGATGCAAAGTCATCGGCACGTCGCATTGTACGCAGCGAGGCGGTTGACCGCAGGATGTACATTGTAGCAAAGGTGCGTAACCACGGCGATTCTGGAAGAGAATAACCTGTTTATGGTCCGCCAAACATCGGCGAATATGCTCCACCAAGGGATCGGAGAAATGTCCGTACATCTCCTTTCGGGTATATTGGCGCTTGAGATCGACAAGCTGGATCTGCGGCAGTTCGACGCCGCCGAATCGTTCCGTCAAGGAAACAAGTCCATACACGCCTTTTTGCGCCAAATAGTACGATTCCATCGAAGGAGTTGCCGTTCCGAGGAGCACTTTGGCGCCATGCGCTTGGGCTAATACGATCGCCGCAGCCCGGGCATGATAGCGCGGAGCGTGTTCGGCCTGTTTATAACTGGGTTCATGCTCCTCATCCACAATCACCAAACCTATATCGGGTATCGGCAGAAAGACAGCACTTCGTGCGCCGAGAACAACATAAGATTGGGTATGTTGCTCCGATTGATCCGTGATCTGCTTGTAACATAGTTCCCGTTCCGCATCGCTCAAACGGCTATGATAAACGATCAAACGATCGCCAAAAATACGCTGTAAACGGCTGGTTAACTGAGTAGTAAGAGCTATCTCCGGCACTAAATAGAGGACATTTCTACCCTGCTCTAATTGGGGTTGAATCAAATGAATATAGATATCTGTTTTGCCGCTGGATGTCACTCCATGCAGCAGGACAATATCTTTTCCATTCTTCCAAAAAGTTCCGATAGAATCGGCACAATTGGCTTGTGCAGGAGACAGATTGTGCATCGGTTCAATCGGTCCGGTATAGGCTTCCAAAGCCGACTGATGTCGTTTAGGAGGATTGGTCAGTCGTTTATCCAAACCTCCCGGAAGCGCCGCAGCCATCACTTCTCCAAGCGTACACATATAGTAGTCGCTCATCCATTGCCAAAGCGTCAGCTGCTCTTTAGAGACCACCGGAGCGGTATCCAGAACAGCCGTCAAAGGACGGATTTTATCCGCCCATGCGGGATCAATAGGTTCCGTATGTTCCCGCAACACAACACCTCGCACCTCTTTCGTCATCAACGGCACAATCACACGCGTTCCCGGCAAAGGAACTGCGCAACCATCCGGAACACTATACGTATAACAATCCCGGATAGCAAGGGGCAATATGACGTCGATGGATTTCAGCATTCAGCGTTCAGCTATCAGCATTCTGAAGACATAGCCTTGTTATAACAAGCGCGGCAAAGGGGTTCATAACTATCCGTTTCACCCAACAGAACGCGTTTGTCGGAAGCTACAAGACGATGGCTGACGTATGCCAAATCGCCGCAATTAACGCAGATAGCATGTGTTTTATAGACATCATCGGCTATTGCCATCAAAGCAGGAATAGGCCCGAAAGGCACACCTTTATAATCCATATCCAAACCGGCTACAATCACACGAATACCCCTGTTTGCCAACTGCTTGCACACATCCACAATACCCATATCGAAGAACTGCGCCTCGTCGATGCCAACGACATCTATATCATCGACCATCAGCAGGATATTCTGGCTGCTATCCACAGGAGTGGACTGAATGACGTTACGGTCATGACTGACCACATTTTCTTCGCTATAACGCACATCGATAGCGGGTTTGTAGATCTCCACGCGCAGTTTGGCGAACTTTGCGCGCTTCATACGACGAATCAGTTCCTCGGTTTTGCCGCTGAACATCGATCCGCATACCACTTCAATTGAACCCCTTCTCAAGGAAGGTCCCTTGGTGTCTCGTTCTGAAAACATAGTATTATCGCTTTTTATATTCTTCCGTTTTGCGGGGACAAAGGTACAACTTTTTTTTTACATACGCAAGAAAAATAGACAGAGAAGATTGTTTTTTAGAAAAAATTTTGCATATATCACAAAAAAGCAGTATCTTTGCACCGAAAATACCGGATCGTTCCGGAGACAGATAAGCAAAATGGACACGAATCGTTACGATAAGGAGGATTTGCAGGAAGCGTTGCGGGTGTTACGCAGCGGTGGTATCATTGTGTATCCGACGGATACGGTGTGGGGAATAGGATGCGATGCAACGAATGAACAAGCGGTAAAGCGCATCTATCAACTCAAGCAGCGGGAAGACAGTAAATCCATGCTGGTTCTGCTCGATTCCGCGGCTAAATTGGATTACTACGTCGATGTTCCGGAAGCGGCGGAAATGCTGCTGGAATCAACAAATGTCGCTTCCTCGGAATGTAAAAATACCAAACCGCTCACGATCATCTATCCGAATGCGCGGCATTTGGCGCCAAATCTGATTGCAGAAGATGGCTCTATCGGCATACGCATCTCATCCGAGCCGTTCAGCCAAGCCCTATGCGCACAACTGAAAAGACCCATCGTCTCCACTTCCGCAAATATCAGCGGACAGCCCACCGCACATTTCTTCAAGGAAATAGCGCAAGAAGTACTGGATGGAGCGGATTATGTTTGCCGCTTCAGGCGCAACGATGAGACACCCCATCAACCCTCGTCCATCATCAAAGTAAACACAGATAACACCTTTATAATTATACGACAATAAATTGTACTTTGTACCTTGTCCATTTGTACTTTGTACTTTGTACCTTGTCCCTTTGTACATTAAACGATGTCATTACGGCGTAAGCAGCAAATATGGTACCTTTTGGCGGACCTCATCAGTAGCGAATTGGTGTGGTTGTGTTTTCTTATTTTCCGTTGGATGGTATATGAAGGGCGAGTGGAGTTTTTGAACGATGCCCTTATTCCTGCCTTCGATTTCCGGCTGCCTTTGGTCATCTATCCGATGGTGTGTCTGATCATTTACTACTTGTCCGGTTATTACCTGCGTCCATTCCAAAAACCCATTTGGCGAGAGTTCCTGCGTACCTTCCTCTCCGCAGCGGTTATTGCGTTGATTTTCTTCTTTATCATCATCATTGATGATGAAGTTGAGTCTTATCGCAATTATATTGTATCCTTGGGTGTGTTGTTCGGATTGCAGTTTACGCTCAGTTATATCCCCCGTTTGACCATTACGCTCTTGTCCCGCCGACGTGGACTTTTACGCACGCAAACGGTTCACTCCATGGAGGAAGCGGAGCAATTAAAAGCCGGCGAGCAAGACGAAGTCATCATCGATCTACCCAAGGAATATACCGAACGGGATCTGTACACGATCATCGCGCGCCTCTACCCGCAACATTGCGAAATCAGTATGGTTCCGCGCGTTTATGATATGCTCACGGGCGCGGCACGTATCGGCCAATTGGACAGACCATCGTTTATCCGGATTACGGAACATCACATGACGGATGCCGAACTTTGTATCAAACGAGCATTCGATATTGTATCTTCAGCTCTTGGACTAATCGTTTTGTCTCCGCTGTTAGCACTTATTGCGCTGCAAATCCGATGTTCCTCCAAAGGTCCTGTTTTCTATTCGCAGGAACGTATCGGACAATACGGATTGCCGTTTAAGATCTATAAGTTCCGCACGATGGTGGATCATGCCGAAGCAGACGGAGTACCGCAGATTACCCTGAACGACGACCCGCGTATCACACCTCTGGGACGATGGCTTCGTAAATACCGCTTGGATGAACTGCCGCAATTATGGAATATCCTCAAAGGCGATATGTCCATTGTTGGTCCGCGTCCGGAAAGGCAGTATTTCATTGACCAAATTATGCAGGAGGCACCTTATTATTGCCTGCTCTACAAAGTACGTTCAGGCTTGACCAGTTGGGGACCCATCCGCGTCGGATACACGGATACAATGGAGAAAATGATTGAGCGGCTCAACTGCGACATCGTCTATATCGAGAACATGTCGCTGCTACTCGATCTCAAGATATTATTCTTTACAACCGGAGTGATTATTCATGGAAAAGGACAGTAAACTTACTTATGACGAAGCGATAGCTAAAGCAGAAGCTATCATCGTCCGTTTGGAGCAATCGGATGCTATCAGTATGGAGGAATACCAAAAAGCTGCCGCCGAAGCCACCGCCTTATTGCATCAATGCCAAGACGCCATCACGCGTCGATAGAGCCCGGCAACTCGGACGCAATACCTGTTCAAAATCACCTTATTCCCGCTCAAAAAAAATGTATGATTATTAAGATTTTTGGCTTTATGGGATCAAGTAAGGGTTAACAAGGGGTTAAGTAGTGGTCAAGTAATGGTCATTAGCTGTACAGAACGCCCCATTTCCCGCAAAAAAATATAAATGAAGAACTCACTTTTTTACTACATCCACAAAAAAATCTGCATTTTGGATGCAGATTGATTATTATATGCTTACTTCACACATTCGGGAACATGGCGATGATGCGGCGGAGATAATTCGGATCGCCGAAATCACGAAAACCGGTATCGCTTTGATTGAGCGGCGCAATCACTTGCATATCTGCCTCAGAAAGCACAAAATCAAACACATCGAAGTTCTCTGCCATGCGTGCTTTGTGGGTCGATTTTGGAATTGCCACAATACCGCGCTGGATCAACCAACGGAGAGCCACTTGTGCAGCCGACTTGCCGTATTGCGCACCTATCTGCGTCAGAACAGGATTAGACAACAAATCCTGCGCACCCTGCCCTATTGGTCCCCAAGCCATCATTTTTGTATCATAACGCGCCATCTCCGGCAGAATACCGTTCTGTTGCGCTAACACACAACATTGAAGCTGATTAACCGCCGGCTTAATATCTACCGACGAAGCAAAATCATAGAACCGGCATGCCTGAAAATTGCTGACTCCGATAGCGCGTGCTTTGCCATCCTTATACGCTTTCTCCATCGCACGCCACGAACCGAACACGTCTCCGTAAGCCTGGTGGATCAGCAGCAGATCCACATAATCTGTTTTCAGTTTGCGGAGCGATTCCTCAATACTCTTAGCGGCACGTTCTTCTCCGGCATTCGTGATCCACACTTTCGTCACTACAAACAGTTCATCCCTCGGAATACCCGACTTAACAATCGCCTCTCCCACACCTTCTTCGTTGCCGTACGCTTGCGCGGTATCGATCATCCGATAACCAACTTCCAGCGCATCGCTCACACATCTTTCTGCTTCCTGCGGCTCTACCTTAAACACTCCGTAACCCAAAACCGGCATTTCCACGCCGTTATTCAATTTGATGGTTTCCATAATGATAACTGTTTTATGCCGCAAAGATACAAAAAAATTCTGACATATACAAGTATTTCGACGGAAAAATTAAATACATTTACGTTTTAGCCGTTCCTTTTGTTGTTGTACCAATTCAAAAAATAACACAAAAATATACGATTATTAAGATTTGACCATACTTCGATAATCCGCCTAACAGACGCGCAAGAGTCGCTCGAGATATGCTATTTGGAAGGTTTTTAGAAGGTAGTTGAAAGCTATATGATTGTTAAGGGTACTTCTAAAATTCCACGTTTATAAAAAAATCATTCATTCGGAGAATATAATTCAGCGCAGATTTCCTCCGCCATTTGGTTCATGGCTACACACTCCGCACGGGTAACATGGAGTTTTTGCGCGTCATATTCCCATGTGGAAAGAATGAGTACACGCCCTTCTGCGACGGCATCAAACAAGCCGTCACCAGGTTTGTAATAATCGCCAAAACCATTATCGGCGATATAGATAATTGGGTGTTTCTCCTTTATCAGAACATCCATAACCGCCTTTTCTTGTTGGCTGATGAACGGCGAGACCATGACGATGCCGTTTCTTGCATCTATCACACAGCCGTTCATATAATCGCGTAACCGCTTATTATCACCATGTTTCGCCTCTTCCACCATCGTCCTGCGGACATGAACGGGCGCGTATTGAGACGCATGTAGCAGTTCGGCATTACCGATTCCGCGGTACATGCGTCCGGCGATTTCGATCCCCTCCTGCACGCGAAAGAATCCCGGCATGAGCAGTTTGGTAGCCAGCCGCTGGGGATTCATTTGAACATAGCGGATCATTGTTTGTAATTGCCCTTTATGGGATAAGGGGCGAATAAAGGGTTTCTCCGTGAAAATGGGATCTGCCTTAATATAGTCTTCGTTCATTTGGTCTGAATTGAATTCAGACGAAACAGACGAAGAGGACATGCGAGCTATCTTCTTGGCACCTTGCCAAAAACTGCGTACCACCTCGTTGATGCTCTTTTTCATCACGTGTCGAACATGGATAATCGCATGCAGATGGTCGGGCATAAGACAATACTGCAAAATCAGGATCTCCGGGTAGTATTCATGAATATGTACCAACTCATCAACAAGCCGATTTCCCAACTCTTTACGAGCAATATACGCTTGTTCCGGATCATTATTAGGAATTACCAAATCACCCAACAAAGGCCTCCGACTTGGTACAACCATTGTCACATGGTAAATGCCAATACCACGCCATATACGCCCTTCTTGCCAATGCCATTTGTCGTGATCGCTCATTGTTCTTCAGTCATTTGCGTGCAAAGGTACGAAAAATAATTAATATATGCAAGAGTATTTCTTTTTTTTTGGTGTTTTACTTGTGACTTTTGTGGCATTTTACTTCCTGTCACACTATCTTATCTACATTTTATTTGTAAGCTTTGCCTTCCAGTAAAAGTTTGTGCTCTTTTTCAAGGGAGTCCGGGGTGTTACCCATAAAATCCATTAAAGTAAGTGACATTAAGAATTCTGCGACAGCGTCAGAACATCCGAAATACTCTTTGGCTAATTCTGTGCGGTTCTTACGCAGGATGATTTCCTTGCTAAAATGATTCCAAACCTCTTTGTCCAGAAGTTTTACTTTGATTTCATGCACTTCCATACGAAGTGCCACCTCTTCGGGTGTCAAACTCTTAGGAATGACGATGTTGTTTTTTCTGTTTTGTCATAGGTCAATATAATTTGATTATCCGTTTGTTGGGGTTTCATCTCCCGGATACACTAAATCAAGTGCATCTCTCGTTGGAAACTCAGATAGATTATCAAGGATTTTATTATGAATTCCAGATAGAGTTATGAGGATTTCATTAGCTTCTCTACGTCTTAACGAACTCAATTCATGCTGTAATAATTCCACCCCAAATAATTCTGCAACCTGATTACAAAAGTCATCATAATCTTGTTGAGTTATTCTATTTTTCACATAGAACAAACCGGAAATGTCAATGGTTCCTCCCTCTTTGGCAAGCTGACTAATGCGTTCTGTTTTGGCAGCTTTAATGCGCTCTAATGCAATGTTTTTCCAATTGGCGATTTCGCTTTGTGTAAAATCAATGACACCTAATGTCCAATCTGCATTCTCTAATGCAGCGTCGCCTAAAATAATCCAATTCTTTATCATAATAGTACGATTTTTAGTTTTCGGCTGCAAAGGTACTATATAGGACGGACAAAATGTGTCCTAAGGAAAAAGAAAGTTTATTTTTTATCGTAATTCGATAGAATTTGACGTACTATGGCGTGCAGTTCGTCACGAATTGCGGCGGGAGAGAGAACTTCCAGTTTCTCTCGATGCCAGAGGAGTTGCTGATAGAAATTATAGCAGGGTACGAGATCCATCTCGAAGTCCGTCCTTTCGTCGGTTCGTTCTATCTCGCGTTGCGACTCATGGATAGGTAACGCACGGACGTAATCGGCTTGCGTGCCATATACGCGAATACGGATGGTGACGGGCACTTGTTCGTCGCTATGATTGATGCCAAAACTGCCTTTGAAATAGTCCTGCACTGAGATATTAGAGGACGGTTGCATTTCGTGCTCCGTAAGGGCTATGTTCTCCATGCGTTCCAGAGCAAAGACCGATTGTCCGTGGTGATGGTTGTCCGGCTCCGCCACCAGATACCAACGCCTTTCCCACGTGCGCAGGAAATACGGAATAGCCACCAAGTGTTTCTTGGTCTGCTTATTGAATGACCAATAGTCAAACTCAATACCTTTGCCTGCGTCGATGGCTTCCAAAACAGGCTGCACGTTCACAATACCGGTTGGCGAATCGGTCAGCATGATCCGGTCGCGATGCTTGATAGCCAACTCGGACATGCCTTCAATATGAAATGCCGAAAGCAGATACTCATAGAGCGACTGATTGCCTTTGTTATAGTCGTTCTTGATCAGGTAGTATTTCTGCGTGGCGGCATTGTACTCGATGTAACAAGGGAAATTGAGCAGAATATAATCCTTGTACCGCAAGAACGTGCGCGGCTGTATATCGCTTTCGTATAAGGACGAATAGCGGTAGTGCTCATTGATCTCTTTGAGCGTCATCGGTCCTCTGCGTTCAAGCAGGTCGATGAGATATAGACATTTCTGAAGTTTGGACATAAGTATCAATGGACATTAAGGATTTTATTAAGTTCTTCAAAATTAGCATCAATAACATGTCTATGCTCAATAGTGTCTTCATCTGCATGATCTCTTAACAAAACCTCAACTTTTAGTATAGATTCTTTAATAAATGCATACCATATTGGAAGGTTTATTGCGGTCGGATTCCCAGAATATGCAGCAACTTTAGCAATATTTCCACATGTTGCAACAGAATATGCAGTTAAGCGTAAACTGTTCTTCTTTTGAGAAGATTTAGTTTTATAATATTCGCGTTCAGAAAGCAGTTCGCTTTCTATAGGTTTGCTTTCTGTCCATTTTAGGTATAAGAATAATATTAACTCAATAGTAGCATTTGAAATAGACATTGTAGCAAAGTGCTTCATATTGTACCCATTGAGATACATATATTCTGAAATCTCCGCAATAGTCCTTTCTTTTTCTCCGAAGCTGCCAAATTGAATCAATCGCAGTAAGGAATTTGCAGGAACAGGTAGTCCCATCTTGGTAAAAACATCTGACAAGAGATGCCCAAGCCATTTTATGGGAGCATATAAAAGCTTATAATAATGCGCTTCTGCCACTTTTTCTATATGCAAGATGCCGTTTCTATCCAAATAAGAGAAGGTGCCTTGAACTATATCCTTTATGCCCCAAATAAGTCCTGTTAGGGAAGGTTCGTGAGCCAAGCTATACACACGATGATTTTTGGGATACATGTGTGGGATGTTGGCATCAATAGATTTATCATAAGGAACTTGAAACCAGTTTTCAAGTGCTTTTATCCATTTTCGCTCATTTCCTTCTTTATCTAACCCAATTTTATCAAAAATCTCTGTTAGCGAAGACCCCTTCTGGAAGTAAGTTTTCCCATTGTTGGAGAACTTCATATCTTTCGGAATCTTCACGACTAAGAAGTCAAGTACTACAGCAATTCCTCCAACTATACATGCGACAAGAGCATCAACCTCATTCATTCTTAATGCTGCATCCTTGTCTGTCAAGTCATTGATAGATAGGAGCTTTCCATATATTATCATATTGATTTCATCAATGGTGACATTTTCTGCTGGAGATATTATTTCATTTACACCGCATCTCTGACTTATAGCATTAACTCTTTCAACTAAAGAATTAATATCTTCAATTTGATTGTTCTCGCTTTCGCGGGAAGCAATCAACTCACTTCCCAAAGAACTAATGTCTTCGGAAAGTGAGTTGACCTCTGCATTTATTTTAAGAAAATCATCCATGCTAATTTTCTACTTAAAAAGTTGATCCAAAAGTTTCTCCAGATATTTAATACTCTTCTCTAACTCTTTTATCTTCTTTTTGTTTTCTTCTTGCTGATTTTTAAGTTGCTCTAATTCATTCTTAAGCGTCTCTTTCTCGGTCATCAATTGTGCGAGGATGTTTTGGAATGAAACAGTGTCTTTCTGAATAGCCATCACTATTTCTTTTAGTACGACTTCCATCTTGGCCGCTTCAGACATAACGATATCAGAACTATTAGAAGCGATAGCTAATCCAACTCCTCCACCAACGGAAAGTCCTAATAAACTACCTCCGCCAACAAGGACGGCAATACCACCAGTGACACCGAAACCGCCAGCAGCAACTGCACCTCCACCTAAGGCCGCTAATCCAGAAGAAATCAAGGCAGCTCCAGAGAGTCCTTCTAATGCAAAAAGTCCCAAGAGTTCATATTGCCAAGTTATTATGACAACAAGAATCAATATGACCCCAACTATTCCGCCTACTAGTATTTTTTTCCACCGACCAGTCAAATTGCTCAATGCCGATTTATATCTTTTAATAAATATGTCTATGTATTTTGAGTCAATAGATAGCATATCGCAGATTTCTATCAATGAGCATTTCTTATTTGTGTCTTCGAATTTTAGACCGGAATACCTCTTTCCTGACTCTTTTAATTCTTCCTCGGTTCCTCCTAATGGATAATATGCATTAAAAATGCAGCATTCTAACAATATAAGATATTTCCAAATAGTATTGTTAGACTTCGCATCTTCCTTCTTAATAGCCTCAACCAAGTCGTTTGAATGCAGTACTCGCCAATTTCTTCCGTCATTTGCCAAAGCAGTAAGATACTTTTCGATTGCCAGATCCCATGCATCAAGCCATTCTTTTTTGACAGAAGCACGTTTTTGCATGTCTATTAGCAGCCCATTTTGAGCCTTAGTGAAATTTATATCTTCCTTAATAAGTTGATGTTGAAGACTGAATAAAATTTGAGTTTGCTCTACTGTTAACCCAAATTTAGAGAATAAATCATTTTTCATAATATTGATAATTTACGTTAAATATTTTTTGATTTTTAATCTATCGTATAATACTGGTTAAGTACTATATACAAAAAAGCGCAGAGTAGTACTCAACTTTGTCGCAAACAAGGCTCTGGTAAACCCAACAGAAACAAAGAGAAATAATGCTCCACGCTATATATGACATCTGCTTTAGATTCATATATGCGGAAACGGTTACTCTCTGCCCCTCTGTGGAAATGTACCAGATTTCTGTTTGTCGGGTCAAAAGTAAATTCGCTTCAAGTTTTGGGTTTCTCTCCAAAACGATTGCAAAGTTACAACAATTTTTTGAATTTACCAAATCTCGGAGCTTTATTTCTCAATTTTTTACAAATTTTCTATATTTTCTCGAACGAGCGTGCGGTAATTGGCAGAGGATTTCCAACGGTCTATTTCATAGGCACGCTGGCAGTTCTGCGGATGAGAGTAAAACATCTCGCGGCAAGCCTGCTGCACACGGGCAAAGAAAGAAGCATTCTTCATTTCGTAATATCTTTTGCCTTGTTCAACTAACTGATACGGGTCGCCTTGTATGTCCGACAGTCCGCTTGTGAGTTTGAGGAGTGCAGACTGAAAGACCTGTTCTCCGACAACAGCTGTCGCGCATCGGTCAGCCGAGTATTCACTCATGCGGTTCCAATACTGCAAGGCACAATAGGCAGGAAAAGCAAGCGAGCCGGTTATCACTTGTGCCGCTTTGCCCATTTCTTCGATGATGTGCAGAACGGTTGAGTAGAGCGTGTGGCGGCAAAGGATATGTCCGCACTCATGCGCCATGATACTTTGGAGTTCGGGTAAAGTGAGCCGTTCTACCAGCGAACTGCTCAAAGCGACAAAAATACGCGTGTCGCCATACGTATAAGCGTTCATCACAGGGTCATTGTAGATGTACAACTCCGGCTCGTCGATGCCGACGCAGTTAACGACTTCCCGAAAAGCGTTATATACTTTCGGCAAGTTATCCGGCGAGACACGGAGCATCGTACCGAGGTTCTCTCCATGCATGATACGTTCCTCGCCCACCTGCATGAAGTACTTGATCATCGTATTGAATCCGCGTGCTTGTTTGAGCACCTGCAATGCTTTTGCATCGGCAGGGTGCATGATCTGACGTGCTTTCATGCAACACTCCTTTCTTTTTCAAAACGATTAAGACGCATGTATGCCACTTGCAGCACGGCGGGCACACAGACGCGGTAAGCAGGCGAGGTGATGTCATAGACCGTCCATGCACCCAGAGCAATCCATCCGATAGGACCTAAAGCGCTACTTACGGCACGTGTGGCGGTTTCTATTCCGGCAGTTGCTACGCCACGGATAGTGATAATCTCAACAATATACTGAATTACACGGGCAGCTATGCGTGTGAGAACGGCTCTGCTCGTACGAATAGCCATGAGTAACGCGGCTGTTAACGCCTGACGTGTAAGTGTTTTATCTGGGATGCCGTTTTCGTTAGCAAGCAGCCTTAATTCGCGCTCGGACATCTTGTTCAGAGTGTCTTGGCAAAGCGTGGTGAGCAGATTACGCTCCATCTTCGAGACACTATCTTGTTCCATCGTTCTTACATCCATCTGCTTACAGACGCGACGAAGCACGGTTTCGTATGAATCCGGTTCGTTATGCCAAAAGGTAGAGAGAGTATTAGAACCATATTTCAGCAATTCGTTGCTGATCTGCGGAACAAGGAATAACATATCTTCCGGATAGTTGCGGTTGTACTCGTCGGTAGAGGTTAGTTGTTCCGTCACTCTGATGTTACCGAGACGGTCATGCGTAAGGATGTCGCAAAGTACTCTTAAATCCTCATTTTCACAGGAAGAAAGAAACCGTAAATCTTTGTCTGTTGTCATAATTTTGCCCTTTCATTTTTAATTTCGGCGGCAAAATTACTACACAAGACGGACAAAATGTGTCCGAGGTACAAAATAAATCTCTTTTTTTCCGGTAGAGATACTAAAAATTCTGACATATATAGGAAAAAATGAAGAAATATAGCATAATTTTGCAAATTTATTTGCATAATTCAAAAAAAAGCAGTACTTTTGTCGTCGCAAAAGCCCGAATGGGTTCCCTATGTTGTGCTAAAATAGGGAGAAGTTTAACTAAATTAATAAACAATTATGGACGATTATCACCCTGAAAATGCAACAAGTACGAGCCAAAAAATTTCTTGGGCAGCACTTCTTGAAGGACCTGAGTATCGCCCAGAGAATTGCTGATACAATCACCCCAAGCCCCCTCCAACTCCCCAATGAAGGGGGAGAGCGTATTCGCGTGCTGGAAATTGGTCCGGGAATGGGTGTATTAACCCAATATCTCCTTAAGAACCCCAATATCCAACTCACAGCGATCGAGATCGACCGCGAGTCCGTCGTTTATCTCAAAGAATGGTATCCGGAGTTACACCTCATCGAAGGAGATTTCCTCAAATTAGACCTCAATATCATCTATCCCGAGGGTGAATTTAACGTCATCGGCAATTACCCGTATAATATCAGTAGCCAGATTTTCTTTAAAGTTCTGGACTACAAAGACCGTATTCCGGTTTGCTCAGGAATGATCCAAAGAGAGGTAGCTGAACGTATTGCTTCCAAACCCGGTAAAAAAGCGTACGGCATTCTAAGTGTTTTATTACAAGCGTATTACGATATAGAATATTTATTCACGGTGGACGAACATGTGTTCAATCCTCCGCCTAAAGTCAAGTCAGCTGTCATCCGCATGACCCGCAATAAACGAAGACAACTCGACTGCGATGAAGAACTCTTCAAAACAGTCGTTAAAACAGCCTTCAATCAGCGGCGAAAACAGATGAGGAACTCATTACGAGCGTTGCTCAATGTACAAAGAGACAATGTACAAGGTACAAAGGAAGAAAGTCAATTAGAATATTTCCTCACCCGAAGACCCGAACAACTATCCGTCGATGAGTTCGTAGAACTGACAAAAATCATTGGAAGTTTGAAATAAACAATCTCAAACAAGCGGCTTTTCCGCCAAACAAGACATCAGTCAAACCAGCAGCTGTGCTGCCAAACAACATAAATATCATGTCTGAAATCAAAATATTCTATAAAGATAAGGAGAAAATCAAAGTAGCACGCTCCATCTCTGCACTCAAAGAGCTCGACAAGAAAGATATCATCTGGATCGACTTGCTCGATGTCTCTGATAAGACCGAGGATACGCTTGAGGGATTCCTCAAAATCGACATTCAGGAAGACGAAGAAATGGAGGAAATCGAGCTCTCCAGTCGTTATATTCAAACGGATGACTCGATTGTAGCTAACTCTAACTTCCTTAAAAACAACTTCGAGATGGAGCCGGTTAACTTCATTTTGAAGAACGGCATTTTGGTGTCTATCCGCGATAATGAACTGGATACATTCAACGAGACATTCAAAAAAGTATTTGTGAATACCCGTAATTTTCCGACGGGCTATCATGTCTTGGTGGCTTTGTTTGAGACGCGAGTAGAGAAGGATGCCGACTTGATCGAGGACACAACTGACATGATTACGGAATTGTCTCAACAGATCAATGCCGAAAGCGATCACGTGAACGAAGATTTGTTAGTTCAAATCAAGGACCTACAAGAAAAAGTGACCATTATTCGTCAAAATATCATGGATAAACAACGAGTAATCTCCAATATTCTCAAATGCGATTTCTTCCCCGAAGAACTGAATCCGCGTTTGACCATGATTATTAAGGATATTAATTCGCTTTTCGACTATACCAGATTTGGTTTTGACCGTTTGGACTACCTCCAAGATACGTTCTTAGGTCTCGTTAATATCGAACAGAACCGCATCATTAAGATCTTCACGGTCATCAATATCATCTTCCTGCCGCCAACTCTCATCGGTAGCCTCTATGGTATGAACTTTGATTTTATGCCCGAACTTCATTGGCAATACGGTTACGCTTTTGCTTTAGGTTTGATGGTGATGTCTGTAGTCGTTATATTGCTGATATTCAGGCTAAAAAAATGGTTATAAACAATTTATTAACAGGTATATTGTTACACATATAATAACTTGTTCCACATTACAAATATCAAACAGAATAACAATTTATCAATATTACAAAATGGATTTAATCCGTTGAAATCGTGAGAACTTACTACTTTTTCAACAATTTCAACAGCCTATAATATTCATTGGATTAAAAAGTAAAAAATAATAACTATAAAATAAATTCGTAGAGATGGAGGATTTGAAGAAACAAATTAGAGAATTAGCATGCGAAAAAAATGCAGTTATCTTCGCACACTATTATACTCGACCGGAAATACAAGAAATAGCCGATTTCATCGGAGATTCTTTAGCTTTAGCGCAGCAAGCTACGCGCGTGGACGCAGATATATTAGTAATGTGCGGCGTGCATTTTATGGGTGAGACCATGAAAATCCTCTGTCCGGACAAAAAAGTCCTCATTCCGGATATGGCTGCCGGTTGTTCGCTCGCAGATAGTTGTAAAGCCGAAGACCTAAAGCAGGTACTAAGTGACGAAGTACAAAGGACAAAGGAAAAGCCTATAGTGGTAAGCTATGTCAATACTTCAGCGGACGTAAAAGCGCTTACAGATGTTGTAGTCACCTCTTCAAATGCCAAGAAGATCGTAGATCAGTTACCCAAGGATGCCAAGATCCTCTTCGGTCCGGATCATAACTTAGGCTCGTACCTTAATTCTATTACAGGACGCAATATGATTCTTTGGAATGGAGCCTGCCATGTGCATAGCCGTTTCTCGCTCGAAGCCCTTCTCAAACTCAAAGCTGAGAACCCCGGGGTAGAAGTGTTGGCGCATCCGGAATGCAAGGCGCCTATTTTAGCGCAGAGCGACGTTATAGGTTCGACTAAGGCATTACTTGAGCACACCATCAAATCGTCCGCCAAACGCTTTATAATCGCTACGGAAAGCGGTATTCTCTTCGAGATGAAGCGTGCCTGCCCGGATAAGGAGTTTATTCCCGTTCCGCCAGAAGTGACGGAGGGTGTTGGTTGTTCCTGTAACGAGTGCGAGTATATGCGCATGAACACCTTGGAGAAAGTATATGCCTGCCTGCGTGACGAGCAGCCGGAAATGATTGTGGATCAGGAGGTAGCTTCGAAAGCTGTTTCTTCTATCGAGAGAATGCTTCAAATGAGTTAAATATAAGAATTTCCTATTTTTAAGATAAAATACACGTATAGTCATATTTTATGACCTATTTTGTGTTTTTATTTACGATTTCTATTAACGATTTGCACATGTAATAGAAAAGCAGTACTTTTGCAGTCGAATTCGAATAATTAACCGAATAAAGATTTGTAAAAGTATGACAAACGAAATTAATCGTGCCCCTGGGGCTAAAAAGATTC
>Ga0247610_10002843_pt1 | contig 19519 bp, 13 predicted proteins | sample 174DNAGHGhighgp2_FD_193483 | JGI IMG/M metagenome (GOLD analysis project Ga0247610, IMG submission 193483) | Sheep rumen microbial communities from Palmerston North, Manawatu-Wanganui, New Zealand - 1742 DNA GHGhigh gp2 | ecosystem: Host-associated > Mammals > Digestive system > Stomach > Rumen...
TGGCCATACTGATCACGTCCTAAATAGTCACCCAAGGTGAAGATGTCCTCAGGAGAGTTCTGATCCATCGGTGGATTAGCAGACGAACGGATGACAATAAGAGCGTATGTGGAATAACCAATCATCAGCATCAGCATACAGAGTAGTGCCGTATTCTTGGCACGGGCTGTAATGAGGGGAAGTTTTTCTTTTGAAAGCTTCAATACAAACCAGAGCGCTGTCAAAACAATGATACCGATGATGAAGGCTGACCAACCATAGCCGTAGAACGGAATGCCAAGCATGCCGACAGCAATCAGGAAGGCGATATTCTGTATGGCCAGACTGTGTTTCTGTGTCTGTGTTTCGTAAACAGCCCAGATGACACAGGCCACCAACAGGAAGATGTAGATAATCTCACCCGTGTTGAAGGGCATGCCAAGAGTGTTGACAAAGAACAACTCGAACCATCCGCCAACGGTGATGATGCCTGGTACGACGCCATAGAGCACTGCAGCCAATATAATCACAGAGATACCCAAGGCTATCAGTGAACCTTTAAGATTGGCATTGGGGAATTTTCGGTAATAGTATACCAGTCCGATAGCGGGCAGACAGAGCAGGTTCAACAGGTGCACACCAATAGAGAGGCCAGTCATGTACATGATGAGTATCAGCCAACGGTCGCTATGAGGCTCGTCGGCATGATCCTCCCATTTCAGGATAAGCCAGAATACGACTGCTGTAAATGCGGAGGAATAGGCATAAACCTCACCCTCGACAGCAGAGAACCAGAACGTATCGCTGAAGGTGTAGATCAGGGCTCCCACCAGTCCAGAAGCTTCGATGGCTACCAGTTTAGCCAGCGTGATATCTTCGATACGGTCAACCAACAACCGGCGTACCAGATGGGTAATGCTCCAGAAAAGGAACAATATACATGTGGCTGAAAGGATGGCACTCATGATGTTGACCATCTTCGCTACCTGTGTGGGGTCGCTAGTAAACTGCGAGAACAGATTGGCTGTCAGCATAAAAAACGGTGCCCCGGGTGGGTGTCCGACTTCAAGGCGGTAGCCAGTGGTGATAAACTCCGGGCAGTCCCAGAACGACGCAGTGGGCTCAATGGTAGAGCAATAGACAAAGGCGGCTATCATAAAAGTAAGCCACCCGAGGACATTGTCCACCAGTCTGAATTGTTTCATCTAAAAAATAAATTTTTTAACGTTAAAAATCTGATTTGGATGCAAAGGTACGAAAAAAATGCTACATAAACAAACCTGCACCATAAATTAAGATTATATAACGAAAAATCTTTCCTAATGTGATAGCGAGAAAGGTGATAATGATGTTTGAGCGCATCAGGCCTAATGCAATAGTAATGGCACTGCCTAAGACTGGCAGGAAGGCGAAGAATCCCATCCAAGCGCCACGACCAGCCATGAACCGGTGGGCTTTATCGAGGTCTTCTTTTTTCACATGGAGGTACTTCTCTATCCATTCCATCTTACCTAACCGTCCGATGCTGTAGTTAAGAATACTGCCCAGTACGTTGCCAGCTGTACCGTAAATCATCAGAATCCACGGGTCAAGACCAGTAGCCATCAGTCCGATGAGAACCGCTTCGCTGGAGAAAGGGAAGAAGCTACCTGCCAGAAAGGCGGCTAAGAACATGCCCCAATAGCCGTACTGGGTTAGGAAATGAATGATGAAGTCCATAGATTGAAGGCTGTCAACAACAGAGCGGTTATCAGAATGATGTAGAAGGCGATGTTGGTTATTCTGGTGCGAGTCAGTGCGACGAAATGGCCTATTAACGGACTTGTCAGGATGATAGCTGGACGGAATAATAGGTCATATTGTTGTGGGAAGAGGGGCAGAAGTACCAAAACCACAATGTCAAAAAACATAATGTTATAGTAGAGCTGCCGGGTTCGGATTTTATCGTTGTAGCTTGTCCTCAGGAAATGGATAATACCAGTGATGGTAAGGATGACTAAAAAGGCATAGGTCATGTAGTGGGACAGTGGGATGCTGCCATAGGCAGTAAAGAATGCACCCTCTGTAAGCGGCTGGAAATGACTGGTAAACGGGGTAAGGTCACCTTTGTAAAATAATAATACCGCGGCTATTCCAAACCAATAAGGCGTAATCAGGCCGAACAGAGAGGCTATGAAAGTGCGTAAGCTGAGGCTGCTAATAATAATCATCATGACCCAATAGATGGGGATAAGCATAAACAGGTGGACCTTTGCCAGAGTGGCTAGACCAAGGAAGAGAAAGGTATAGTATATCCATCCCGTGGCCTGGCGGTTCTGGTAAGTGGTAAAGAGCGTCAATAGACTCGCCATGAGCCCCAAAGTGACAATGGAACCTTCCAATGACGGGAAAATAAAGCAGGCTACGCCAGACAGAATGATAAAGGCCGAGGTGACGGCCCGACTATAGATGCGGATGAGAGCGTTGAAATTGTTGAGTAATATCATCAGATAGGTGGCCAGGATATAACATGCTAACTGAATCCACCACTGATGCTTGAAGACACCACCGATGAGGCAGAGCATCAACCCATAAAAGACCGTCACAGGGAAAGTGAGACGGCTTTCGGCTATTATCTTTTGAAACTGACTACCTTTCAAGGTCTATTTTATAAGTCTGCTCCGATGTCGCGTCGGAAGTACTTGTCGATGAACTGGATTTTCTGTGCCTCTTCGAAAGACTTCTGGAGTGCATCCGCTTTGTCTTTACCATAGCTGCTCACAGCAATGACACGGCCACCTGCTGTAACTACATCGCCATCCTTGAGTGCTGTGCCACTATGAAAAACAATACTACCTTCCACTTTGTCTATGCCTGTGATAGGATAGCCTTTCTTGTATTCTTGAGGGTAACCGCCACTGACAAGCATCACACAGACGGCTGCACGAGAATCAAATTCAATCGTTCGTTGGTCAAGGTCACCTGCTGCTACACCCTCAAAGAGGTCGACAAGGTCACTCTTCAGTCGGAGCATCACACTCTCAGTCTCAGGGTCGCCCATACGACAGTTGTACTCTATGACCATTGGCTCTCCTTTCACATTGATGAGACCGAAGAAAATAAAACCTTTGTAGTCGATGTGTTCCTCGGCAAGACCCTTTACGGTAGGACGGATGATGCGATCTTCTACCTTTTGCATCCACTCTTTCGTGGCAAAAGGAACAGGGGTGACAGACCCCATGCCGCCAGTGTTCAGACCAGTGTCGTGTTCACCAATACGTTTGTAATCTTTAGCCTCAGGCAGTATTTTGTAATGCTGACCATCCGTCAGGACGAAAACGCTGCACTCGATACCACTGAGGAACTCTTCAATCACCACTTGAGAAGAGGCATTGCCGAACATACCACCCAACATTTCCTCGAGTTCCTTCTTGGCTTCTTCGAGGGTAGGGAGAATGAGCACACCCTTGCCAGCACAAAGACCATCTGCTTTGAGAACATAAGGAGGCTCTAGAGTTTCCAGGAACTTCAGTCCTTCTTCCAAGTGCTCGCCATCGAAAGTCTGATAACGGGCTGTGGGAATGTTATGGCGCTGCATAAAGCCTTTTGCGAAATCTTTAGAGCCCTCGAGTACAGCACCGGTCTTGGATGGACCGATGACAGGAATATTCCTAGTGCGATCATCAGCTTTCATCTCGTCGTAGATACCTTTTACTAAAGGATCCTCAGGACCTACCACAACCATGTTAATGCCTTTCTCTATGCAGAAGGTCTTGATGGCTTCGAAATCATCGGCCTTCATAGCAACATTCTCACCACAGTTGCTGGTGCCGGCATTACCGGGCGCAATATATAATTTCTCACACTTGCTGCTCTGAGCGATTTTCCATGCTAAGGCGTGCTCACGGCCGCCACTTCCTAACAGTAATATTTTCATTGTACCTTGAACTTTGAATTTTAAACGTTATGATTACTTGAGGTAATCTTCGAAATATTGTGTGATGCGCTCATGAAGATGTACTGAGGCATGCCCTCGCATATTGTGCTCCTCGCCTGGGTAGGCAAAGAAATCTGGCTGAGTGCCAGCTTTGATGCAAGCGTCGAGAAAAGAGAGACAGTGCTGAGGTACAACCGTATTGTCATTATAGCCTGTGATGATCTGGAGTTTGCCTTTCAGGTTTTTGGCATTGGCAATCAGACTGGTTTTCTCATAACCTTCAGGATTGTTCTGCGGCGTACCCATATAGCGCTCGCCATACATCACCTCGTACCATTTCCAGTCGATGACAGGTCCTCCTGCCACACCAACCTTAAACACTTCAGGATAGGTGGTCATCAGAGAGATGGTCATAAAACCACCGAAACTCCATCCATGAACGCCTAAACGGTTCATGTCGACATAAGAAAGACTACGAAGATAGTCCACCCCCTTCATCTGATCCAGCATCTCAATCTGACCCAGTTGGTGGAAGGTGGCTTGTTCAAAGTCCCGTCCACGATATTGGCTTCCACGATTGTCAAGGATAAAGACTATATAGCCTTTTTGTGACATGTAAGTCTCCCAAGTACGAGAAGCCCAGTGCCAAGAAGCCTGCACATTATTAGCATGAGGACCACCGTAGACATAAATCACGGTTGGGTATTTCTTTTCTGGATTGAAATTGTATGGCTTCACCATTCTGTAATAAAGGTCTGTTACGCCGTCGGCAGCCTTGATACTACCACATTCAAAGATGGGCTGCTGGTAATTTGTCCAAGGATCTTCAGCCTCTAAAAGATTCGTATGACGCGGGGTCTTTTGAGTGATATCCACCACATCGATGACGCGTGGTCTTGTGGGGGTTGAGAATCTGTCGATGAGGAAGTTGCCAGAAGGGGATAGTACACCATTGTGTACACCATCAACAGTTTCCAGTTGTTTGATGTTACCAGTCATGCTGACACTATACAGACGGTGGTGCAGAGGGTGTTCCTTGTTAGCCTTGAAGATGATGCTCTTCTGCTTCTTGTTGAATCCTAAGACATCCATGACTACCCACTGGCCGCTGGTCAGTTGGCGCAGGCACTCACCTTTGGTATTATATAAATAGAGGTGGTTGTAGCCGTCGCGCTGACTCTGCATCAGGAACTTCGTGTCATCCCAAGGCAGGAACTGGATAGGATGCAGCGGCTCCACGTATTTGTCACTCGTCTCACGATAGAGTTCTGCGATTCGTTGGCCTGTCTCGGCATCATAGGAAACAAGGTGACAATCGTTCTGTCCCCGGTTCAGTTCAAACATATAGATGGTCTTACTGTCAGGGCTCCAGGCGATATTCGTGAAATAACAGGTCTTTTGGAGTGCTTCTGGCGACACGTCTGTGGCAGGGGTCTTCAGATAGACGGTCTTCTGCGTGCGCAGGTCGAAGACCCCGACAGTGACCACATGGGTCTTATCACCTGCCATCGGGTATTTGTCGGGCTCGTAGGCAGCTGGGCAGGGCTCGATGCAGGGACTAATGTTCACTTGCGGATAATCCGTCACCATGCTCTGGTCCATGCGGTAGAAGGCCAGACGCTGTCCGTCAGGACTCCAGAAGGTGCCCTTCTCGATACCGAACTCATTACGGTGTACGCTCTGTCCGTAGACAATCTCACGGCTACCGTCTGTAGTCAACTGATGCTCGTTTCCATTACCATCGGCTATATAGAGTTGTTGCCCCTTGATGTAGGCTGTGGCCTTTGAAATGGGGCTCCAGTCCTCGGCTTTCTCCTTAATAGTACTATCCTGCCAGACAACCTTCTTCTCCTTGAAATCCACGAGGATGACGGCTCTTCTGTTGCCTACCAGAACCAGAGGCTTGTCAGGGTAGGGGAAGGTGGCGTTCATCAGGTGACGCACATATTTATCTTCGTCGCTCTGAGACCATTTGTTGATGTCGTCGAGGGTGAAGAGCTTTTCCTTCTTGCCCGTCTTGATGTCAACTGTGTAGCATTCCTCGACATCTGTCTGTATTAATTGGTCACCCCACCAGGTCAGCCACATGTTCTTAGGCTGCATGTTCCCGTAGTTGACTCCTCCGAAATTCAGGTCTTCGAGGGTGAAAAACTTATTTTGGGCTTCCATGGGGAGTGATAATATGAATATGGCAAAAGTGAATAGTGATTTAATCTTCATCATCATCAAATCTCCTTTTCTTGGTGAAGTTATTTCCTGTTTTGTTGAATTTCCTGTTACCACGGTCGAAACGCCCGCTTTTTTCCTTTCTTCCACCACGACGGTCTTCACGGTCGTCTCGCCTGTCGTTGCGACGCACCTTGCGCTCTTCGCGTTCATGTTTCTCCAGATCATGGTGATGGAAAGTGAAACTGCGGATGTCGGACTCTTCGTTCTGCTCAGTCTCCTCAAGTCGCTGCTTAAACTCACGCTCTTTCTTGAAACGATGTTTCTGCGCCATCTGACGTTTTTCTTCCTCAGTTTTCACCACGCCTCCCTCATGTCGGAAATCCTTCAGTTTTCCATCAAACAACTGGTATCTGCGGAACTCACATTCCAAAGATCCGTTATAGAGAGGAATCTTGATGCTCGGTTTCAGACCAATCTGTTCGAAACACTCCTCACGATAAGAGAGAATCCAGGCGTCATTGCCCTTGAACTGGTGTTTCAGACGTTCGCCTATCATACGATAAGTCCCCAAAAGGTCAGGTGTGGATATACGCTCACCATAAGGTGGATTGGTAATCATGATGCTTTTGCTCTGTGGTTGCGTGAAATCCTTGAAATCCTGTTGGTCGATGGTAATGATACTCGTCAGACCAGCTGCCTTGACATTCAGACGGGCCGTATTGACAGCTTTAGTGTCGATGTCGTAACCATAAATATGATGCTTGAATTCTCGCTCCTGACTCTCGTCATTATAAATCTCATCGAATAAGTCTGCATCGAAATCAGGCCATTTCTCGAAAGCATATTCTTTTCGGAAGAGACCAGGTGCCATGTTCTTGGCAATCAGGGCAGCCTCAATGGGCAGGGTGCCAGAGCCGCACATGGGATCGATAAAGTCGGTGTCTCCCTGCCAACCTGAGAGGAGAATCATGCCAGCTGCCAGAACCTCATTCAAAGGCGCTTCAACACTTTCCTGCCGATAGCCTCTGCGATGCAGGGATTCACCACTGGAGTCAAGGCTCAGCGTACAGTGATCTTCTGCGATGTGCATGTTCAGACGAATGTCTGGATTGGCAACAGAAATGTTAGGACGTTTACCGGTTTTCTCACGGAAGTAGTCTACAATAGCATCTTTGACTTTATATGATACGAATTTAGAGTGACGGAACTCCTCAGAGAACACAACAGAGTCGACAGCGAACGTTTTCTCTGGTTCCAGATATTGAGTCCAATCAATCTTTTTGATTTCTTCATAGACATCATCCGCACTCTTTGCTTTAAAATGGCGGATGGGCTTTAGAATTCGGATGGCAGTGTGAAGTTGAAAATTCGCCCGGTACATCATCTCCTTATCACCAGTGAATGACACCATCCGTCGACCTATTTGTACATTGTTTGCCCCTAATTGGGTTAGTTCCTTCGCCAGCACAGGTTCCAGTCCCATGAACGTTTTGGCGATGAGCTCATACTCAGCAGCGTGAGTATTTCTCAAATCTTTGTTTTGCTCCATTTGACATGTTATTGTGGAAAACTGAGTGCAAAGGTAATGCAAGTCGAGCGAAAAAACAAATAAAAAGCAAAAAAAAGTACTTCTTTTTTATGTTATTCCAGATATTTTCTTTAATTTTGCCACATCTTCTAATTTATTATGACGTCTATTTTGTTAAATATATCGTATCTCAGTACCCATTCAGTCATGTTGATTTGGATTGGAGGGGGGATTCTGTTTATATTCCTCTGTTATAGTCTTTATTATCAGTGGAAGACAGGAAAGAAACTTCGTCGTGAATTGATAGAAATAGATGAGGTTCGTCAGAACAATATTGAATACAATTTTGTGCTGAAAGCTATGAAGATTGCCGTTTGGCGGTATGATCCCCGAACTAAGTCTTTCATCTTTGAGAACGATTACCGAGAGGGGAAGGACAATTATGTTCCAATTGCAGAAGAAACGTCTTTAGAGACACTCGATTTTATCGTTCCTGCTGATGCAGATCGTGTGGGGCAGGCCTTTAATGATCTAGTGGAGGGGCGTGTTGATTACTATCATCAAGAATATCAGGTCACGAGTAGGACTTCTGGTAAAGACTATTGGGAGGAGAGCTATGCTGCTGTCGTAGAGCGTGATACTGATGGTAAACCGACAAAAATAGTCGGTACTTCTCAGCGTATTGATAAGCGTAAAAGATTGGAGGCTTCACTTGTTGCAGCCCGTAACAAAGCCGAGGAGAGTGACCGACTGAAAACGGCTTTTCTGGCTAATATGGGCCATGAGATCCGAACACCTCTCAATGCTATTGTCGGCTTTGCAGATTTGTTGCCTGTTGTACAAAGTGACGAAGACCGTAATCAGCTTATTGCAGAAATACAAAATAATAACCACAAACTACTTCAGATTATTGACGGGCTAGTCAGCATGTCAAAGATCGAGGCTGGAGCAAAGAATCTTTTGATGGGTAAAGTTGAACTTAATCAACTTTTACAACATATGGCTGAAACCTATCAGCCAACTACTAATCTTTCGATTGTCGTACAATGCCCTTTGCCGGAACTGAAGATAGAAACGGATCGTGAGAAACTTCATGAAATTCTAGACCATCTGGTGCAGAATGCTATTAAGTTCACCACTAAGGGACAAATTACGCTGAGTTATGAGGTACAGGGTAACCAAGTACGTGTGAATGTGACGGATACAGGAAAAGGTGTGGCTAAGGAAGACCAGGCACGTATCTTTGAACGATTTGTCAAGGTCGACCAGTTCGTCCCAGGTGCAGGCTTAGGACTCTCCGTTGTTGAATCACATATCAAGAATCTGGGTGGTACAGTCGGTGTGGAGTCTTCTTTAGGCGTGGGCTCCAACTTCTGGTTCATACTTCCATTAAAGTGACACTATGCATCGCTTCCTTTTATTAATTATTTGTAGTTTGTCTGCCGTTGGACTGGAGGCACAGGAATTCTCTGTGCAACCTATTCCCGATTCAATATTTCTGCGGATGAAGGGACGCTCTTGGCCTGAAGGTTGCAGCATTCACCGATCTGATCTGCGTTATTTGCGATTATCGCATTTTGATGCAGAGAAAAGGGAACATGTTGGCGAGATGGTGTGTAATAAAGCTATTGCGAACGATCTTCTGGAAATCTTTCGTGAACTCTATCGACAAAAATACCCGATCCAACGTATTCGCCTGATAGATGACTATGAGGCAGATGATGAGCGTTCTATGCGAGATAATAATACCTCCTGCTTTTGTTATCGTAAGGTGTCAGGTACGACAAAAATATCCAAGCACGCCATGGGAATGGCTGTTGATATTAACACGCTCTATAACCCATATGTTCGTATAGGAAAAGACGGGCGCCGCATTGTGGAGCCCGCAACGGCTATAAAGTACGTTGACCGTCAGAAGTCTTTTCCCTATAAAATAGTGAAAGGAGACCTTCTGCATAGACTCTTTTTGCAGCATGGGTTTAAATGGGGAGGTTCCTGGCGTACGATGAAGGATTGGCAGCATTTTGAAAAATGAGTCTGCTCTGCAACTTTTATGCTACCTATTACGTCAAACAGACAAATTTTAGAAAAAAAAGAAGATGAAAACAAGACATTATCTGGTAAATGGCATCCTATTGCTATTGGTTGCATTGGGTATTACATCATGTGTCATGACCTGTGACAGGCCGATTAGTGGTGATCAAATTGTGGAATCGAGGCATCATCGTGGGTTTGAACGGATAGAAATCAGTGGATCTCCTACTGTTGTGTATACTCAGGCTGATACAATTGGTGTGAGGTTGGAAGGCCCAGAGAAAATGGTCGAAAACATAGTGACGGAAGTGGAGGATCATATACTTTATATACATAATAAGGGAAGGGTGAATTTGAAGGTAGGTTTCATCAACCTGAATTGGGGTGATAAGGACGATGTAACCGTCTATGTATCTTCACCTGATCTGGTCGGTGTGCGTTTGAATGGCTCTGGTGACTTCATTAGCCGTAAACAGGTTGATACAGATGTGATGGATATTGTATTGCGAGGATCTGGAGATATTGATTTTGAGGATATTATTTGTGATGCGTGTACAACAGAGTTAGTTGGCTCAGGCGATATCAATATCAATCGTTTGGATACTCGCAAATCGACGGCTGTGTTGGTCGGTTCAGGCGATATAAATATCATTCAGACTAATGTCGTAGAGACGGATATCTCATTAAAGGGCTCTGGCGATATATCTGTTGATTTCGTTGAAGGCTGTCGGTCAGCACAATGTCAGTTGAAGGGCTCTGGCGATATAACTCTTAAAGGTACGCTCAATCATTACGATGGACATAAGAACGGCTCTGGCGATATCGATACAAACCAACTGAAGGTAAGATAAAAGAAATAAAAAAGCCAAGAGTGTCATCACGACAGTCTTGGCTCTGTTCTAACTAACTTATTATCAACTATTCATTACTCATTCTGAATTTGCACTGCAAAGGTACGGACTTTTTCTATATTTTTAAGCGATTTAGGGTGAAAAAACAACGTAAACGTTTGCGAGGTTCAATGATTTTTTGTAATTTTGCAGCCGTATAGTCGGTATGAGTGAAAATGGCAGCAGTTAAACATCGGACATCGTTGAAAGACTTGGCTCAGGAATTGGGTGTGAGTATTGCAACAGTTAGTCGTGCCCTTCGTAGTAGTCCGGAGATAGGACAAGACATGCAAGCGAAGGTCAAGGAATTGGCTAAACGGTTGAATTATCGTCCCAATCCGTTTGCACAAAGTCTCCGGAAAGAGGCCCCTCGGGTAATAGGTGTGGTGGTCCCTAATCTGGTGACCCATTATTATGCCGCAGTATTGGATGGTATTGAGGATGAGGCTCGCAAGGAAGGCTATTCGATAATAAGTGCCAATACACATGAAGATACCGACGCGGAAATACGTGCCATCGACAATTTCATCAGTCTGCATGTTGAAGGCATTATTGCCTGTCTTTCCCAGAATACCACTGACTATAGTCATTTTGAGGAGATAGCCAATATGGGCATTCCATTAGTTTTTTTCGGCCGTACCTGTCTTGCCGATCGCTTCTCCAGTGTTACAGCCAATGGTGATGAGGCTGCATTCCAAGCGACTCAACACCTGATAGATACTGGGAGTCGTCGCATAGCTTTTATCGGTGGTCCGAATCATTTGGATATGGTGAAGCGTCGCAAACATGGCTATTTAGAGGCCCTGCGCGAAAACCGTATTCCCATTGACCGTGGCTTGGTGGCATGTGAGAAGATTGACTATCAGTGGGCTCTCGAAACCACCACTAGACTCTTGCGGCAGGAGAATCGTCCGGATGCCATCTTGGCCTTCAACGACATTATCACCTTCGCCGCCTTTACAGCCATTAAGCAGCAGGGACTTAGTATTCCTGAGGATGTGGCACTGATTGGATTTACTGATGATGTCCATGCTCAATATGTTACACCACGCATGTCAGCCATTGAAGACCAGTCGCATCTGATGGGGCAGACCGCTTGTCAGTTGTTGCTGAAGTCCATCAATGGCGATAGTAAGATTTATCGTAAGATTGTGCCCCAGCAGTTGGTCATTCGCGAAACTTCAGCTAGAAAGTAACTTATAAAATAAATATGAAGAAAGTATTATTATTTTGGGCTGTTGCAGCTATGACGATTGTTGGTTGCCAGTCCCAGAAGAGTACGGGCTCATGCCATGTGTATGGGTCAGTCTCTGACAGTTCTATGGAGGGCCGTCGTATTGTTATCGAACCATTAGACAAGTCTGCCACTACGGTAAAGTCTGATACCGTGGAGATTAAGGATGGTAAGTTTGAGATTTCTCTAGATTCTGTGTTGGTGTACAAAGTGATGCCGGAAGACGGCAATCTTTATGCTGCGCTCCAGCCGATTATTATCGTTGGAGAACCAGGAAATGTCTGGGTCAGTCTTGGCATTGACAGCCATTCGGGTGGCACAGCTCAGAATGATACCTTGGAGCAGTGGAAGATTCTTACAGAGGCTCATTCACGCGTTTACAACCAACTCCGTGTGAAAGCTTCAATGGCATCCGAAAAAGGTGATACAGTCCTTGCGGGTAACCTTCAGAAGGAGGCCGATAGTCTTCATTTCAAATATAGTTCCACTACCCGCCACATGGCCGAGGGGGTAGGTAAGGGACCACTTTATGATTTCCTCAGTCGTTTCTTCCGTTAAAGCAATTTAGGGCTCGCAACAAATGCGAGCCCTAAATATGTGAAAACACAATAGTTGTTATTTCCTTTCGCGCCAGAGCTTGGTCATATCCTCGAGGGTCTTGCCCTTGGTCTCGGGAACAAGCTTCCAGACAAAGATGGCCGCTACAACACAGAGGATGCCATAGAGCCCGTAGGTGAACCAGTGACCGAAGTCATCGCCTTCCGTCAGGTGCATGTTGAACATGGGCACGAACGAAGAGGATACAATGAAGTTGGATATCCACTGGAATGCAACGGCAATGGCGACGGCACCGCCACGGATGGTGTTGGGGAAAATCTCGGCGATGAGTACCCAGCAGATGGGACCCCATGAGAACATGAACGAGGCAGAGTAGATCAGCAGCGAAGCTGCGGTGACCATTGCAAGACTGTTGTTGCCAAAGGTGATAGCGACACCGAATGCGCCGATGGCCATGCCTAACGAACCGTAGATGAGCAGTGGCTTACGGCCCCACTTCTCGACGGTGAAGATGGCAACAAGGGTAAAGAGAATGTTGATCACACCCATGAATACCGTCAGCATCATCGGATCGTCCATACCCATGTCACCGAAGATACGTGGTGCGTAGTACAGCACAGCGTTGATACCTACGGCCTGCTGGAACACAGAAAGCATGATGCCGACGAAGATACACATTGCACCATAAGTCAATAGTTTCTCGGTTTTCACGACCATGGTATCCTTGATGTCCTGCAGAATCTGGGCGGCCTTGCTGCTACCATTAATCTTGGAAAGAATACCCAGCGCCTTGTTGTCCTGGCCGATACTGACAAGATAACGCGGGGTCTCGGGTACGAAGCAGATGAGCAGGGCGAAGAGTCCTGCGGGAACAGCCTCACTTCCAAACATGTAGCGCCAACCGGTTTCCACCGTCCACACAGCTCTCGGATCAAGAGCGGCAAGGCCTTTGCCCATATCTTCAACCACGGGCTGGATGTGATCGCCAAGGATGAAGAAATTGACGAAGTAGACCACCAGCTGACCGAAGATAATAGCAAACTGGTTCCAGCTGACAAGCATTCCTCTGATATTAGAGGGAGCGACCTCGCCGATATACATTGGGCAGATGGCTGAGGCCAAACCGACGCCGATACCGCCGATGACACGATAGATGTTGAACATGATAAGTAGCGAGTAGGTGGGCTTGCCATACTCAAAGAACATGAACTCCGGGTCCATTGATCCCAGGGCAGAGATGAAGAAGAGGATACCAGCAATGATCAATGACTTCTTGCGGCCGAGGTTAGTTGCCAGGAAACCGGAAAGGGCAGAACCGATAATACAGCCGATGAGGGCTGAGGCAGAGGTGAAGCCGTGCCAGCCGTCGGTGTAAGCAAAATCCTTTGCTTCCATGAAAAACGCCTGGAGACCTTTTTCGGCTCCAGAGATCACTGCGGTGTCATAACCGAATAGAAGACCGCCTAACACGGCCACCATCACAATACTGATGAGGTAGGCTTTGCTACCTTGTTCTGTTTGTTGATTCATTGTTACTAATTTATGTGTTGAAACTAATAGTTGATATTCATATGCATGGTCTTAAGAAATTCTTTGCAAAAGTAGTTTTTTTTTGTGATATTACCAAATATTTTGCTATTTATGCGTGTTTTTTTGCAGAATGTTTGCACAGCTCGCGTTTTTTTCATACTTTTGTGACATGAAATAACAACTAACGTGATAAAATGACTATGACAATGAAACGGCTAACTATCCTAATGACAATATTCTGTTTGGTGACAGAAGTTGGCGCAGGTGCTATACCAGATATGAAATTCAAGCGACTAGATACCCGTGAGGGACTATCGAACTCAACAGTAAATAGTATCATCCGTGATTCTCGAGGGTATATCTGGCTCGGAACAGGTTATGGGTTGAATCGTTATGACGGCTACCGTGTGCGGACTTTTTTCTCATATGACAAGGATACGACGACATTACGTAATAACCGCATCGACGAGATACAGGAAGGCTATGGCGGACGGCTCTGGCTAAAGCAGGGCATGAACTACTCTCTTTATGATCCAGTGACGGAGAGTGTAGATCGTACCCCTTCCAGATGGCTTAATGAGCAGGGCGTTGTCGGTAATATCGAAAATATTCATTTGGATTCGAAAATGAGCTATTGGGTTAAGACCTATGAGGATGGTTTCTACTATTATGATCCGCCCACCAAAAACCTCAAGCACTTTCTTTTCGGTTATGGACCTCATGAGTTCTCCAAGGACTTTGGTGTCTCGGCTTATGCAGAATGTAAGGAGGGCATGCTTCTCGTGTCAACATTTGGAGAACTGATGTGCATAGACGGCCCACAGGGCAAGGTGCTTTGGAAAGATGATTATGTGAAACGGGCTCTTGATGCGTATAATGACTATTGGGTGGCTGTCGACAAAGATGAGAATATCTGGGTCATCACTCATTCAGTAAGTACCTATATTTATAATAAGCATGAAAAGCGCTGGTACACTTCGTTGACAGAGTTTATGAAGGCGAAGGGTTTCGAGAATGTCCCCAACGATATTCAGGTGTGGGAAATCTGTTATGATAAAAAGGGATTCTTATGGGTGGCTACCGACCACTTCGGCGTGTTAGTGCTGGACTTTCAGACTAAGGAATGGCGTCAGTTCACGAATGTGAAAGGCGATGACACCTCTTTGCCCGATATTACCTGTAAGCATCTTTATCTGGACCAGTTGGGCAGAATGTGGGTGGCCACTTACAAGAACGGCGTCGCCATGTGCTCAGAGGCAATGTCCAACTTCGTCAGTCTTAACATTGGTGATATCAATACCATTTGTGAAGATAAGCAAGGGTATTATTGGATTGGACTTAACGATGGCGGTATTATCAAAATGGATCCTCAGACGTTGGAAAAGGTGGATACCTTTTCAAAACAGCGTTTAGGTGTACCAAGTGATATTATCGTAAGCAGTTATTCGGCCAAGGATGGTAGCCTATGGTTTGGTACGTATGAAGGCGGTCTGCTGAATTATAGGGATGGCAGTTGGCGCAACTATCGTACGACCGATCCTGGCAGTGCTTTAGTGACCAATAATATCTGGGGCATTACGGAAGACCGTTGGGGCAACATCTGGGTGGGTGTGCTCGGAGGAGGTGCCGTTCGGATAGATAAGAATACTGGTAAACAACGTAATTTCATTGCTGATAATTCTGTGTTGAAAACCGTATGGACAAACAGCATCTCCACGGCCTCCAACGGCTGGATTCTGTTGGGTAATTCAGAATACTATGCCATGATTCATCCTGGAAACTTCAGGGTTGTCAATGGAAGTCTGGCAGAAACGAAGGGTAATAAGGCCATTACGATATCCAATGCCACTTCACATGCTGTGATGGACAGTCGTGGGCTGATTTGGCTCTGTTCACCGGCAGGTGTAGCTGTGTTTGACAGAAAGAATAATCAGACTACATTGTTGGACATGAAGTCGGGACTTCATGGCTCGAATGCGGTGTCTGTGACTGAGGATACGCGTCACATGATGTGGGTGGCCACAGATCATGGTGTGTCGAATATCATTCCTCAGCAGCAAAACGATGGTACTTGGAGCTTTATTGTCCGCAGCTATAATGACCGGGACGGACTGCAGCCTGGTCCGTTTAACCAGCGTGCCATTTGTTGTACACGTGACGGACATCTGTTGATCGGTGGCCAGGATGGTTTGGATATCATCAGCACCCTCAGTCTGAATGAAAACAATGGCAAGGAACAGCCCGTGTTCAGCGGCATCGAACTCTTTGGCCAATTGGTGGAGGTGGGTGCAGAGGTTAATGGCCGGGTTATTTTGAAAGAGGCTCTTGACCAACAGCGTCGCGTGTCATTGAAGTATAATGAGAACCAGTTTACCATTCTGATGGCTTCCGACAATGGTGGTGTGAACAATAAAACCCGTTTTGCCTACAGACTTGAGGGTTTCAATGACATCTGGATCAAGACATCTGTAGGCCAGGCTGATATTACTTATATGGGGTTGCCGCCGGGCAGCTATACGCTCTGTGTACGCATACTCCATGACGATGGAACTATGGATGAGGAGGAAAGCGAACTTGAAATCGAGATTCTCTCGCCTTGGTATCGTTCGTGGTGGGCATGGATCCTGTATGCATTGCTGATAGGCTTACTGTTCTATGAACGGAAAAGAATCGTCCAAATGTTTAGTGGACTCAGAAAGCAGTCGATGGTCAAGGGGACAGGTTCCTGGGCAGATAGCAGCCCCAGGCAACCTGTCCCCATGACCACCGAAGCAGAAGAGGAGATAGAGGAGGCTGTATTAATGGAAGATGAATCATAATAAAATGGATATGTGATGATGAGAAAACTGATTGTTCTTTGTTTTGGGGTCCTCTGCCTGACAGCAGGTGCACAGACTTCGTTCATTCCGGATATGAAGTTCCGCCGCCTTGACACCCCGAATGGCTTGTCGAGTTCACAGATTAATTGTGTCTTCAAGGATTCCAAGGGCTTCGTGTGGATAGGAACCCCCTATGGCTTGAACCGTTATGACGGCTATCGCGTGAAGACTTTCTATTCCAATCTTCGTGATACCACCACGATGCGTGATAACTATACGGATCGTATTTTTGAGGATGCCGACGGGAAGTTATGGATGCGACAAGGCATGAACTACTGTGTGTATGACCCTACGACAGAGTCTTTTGAGCGTTCGGCTTCAAGGGAACTGGCCAAACTCGGCATCAACTGTAATGTGGAGTGGCTACATATCGATTCAAAGAAAAATATCTGGGTTAAGGACTTTGAGAAAGCTATCTACTGCTATCATCCCCATGCCAAGCAAAACAAGATTACTACTATCAAACTCGGTTTTGGAATGAATGAGTTTTCTCCTAACTACGGCATTTCGACCGTTGCGGAGGATGGTGACAAACTTCTGGTAGTAACCAACAACGGCGAACTGGTATGTCTCGACGGTAACAAAGGGCAGGTAGACTGGATGGACCGTTGGATGTATGACACGGGTGGTATCGACAGTCAGGAGTACCGACTCTATGTCGACAAGGAGGGCAACTACTGGTGTGGCGTGTTGAGCCGCCTGTTCATTCATGAGAAGAAGACCAACAAATGGTATGCCTCGCTTCAGGAATACCTTGCAACTAAAGGTTTCGAAAACGCTTTCTGCCCCCCAATGGTGTGGAATCTGCTGATTGATGAAAATGACTGGCTTTGGCTGGTATGCGACCATGACGGTGTGGTGGTGATTGACTTGAAGAACAAACAATGGAAGCAGTTCCTCAACAACAAATACGATGAAACCTCTATCAGCGACAATACGCTCCGTACTATCTATCAGGCTGATGATGGTAGTATGTGGATCGGCTCATATAAAAATGGTGTGAACCAATATATCAGAGGTCTTGCCAGTCTGAAAAGTGTCGATCTGGGAGATGTGACCACAGTCTGCGAGGATAAGGCAGGTAATTACTGGCTGGGCACCAACGACCAAGGTATTCTGGTCTATAATCCCAAGTCGGGTGAGGTGGTGAGCCATTTCACGAAGGACAACAGTGGGCTGGTGAGTAATATCGTTGTAGGTTCCTGGGCTGCCAGCGATGGCACTATCTGGTTCGGCTCCTACAACGGTGGACTGACGCATGTCGTCCCCTCTGCTACCGACCCTGAACAAGCTCACATCATCAATGTGCAGGCGACGGACGATCCAAACGGATTGGCCAACAATAGTGTTTGGGCTCTGACAGAGGATAAGTGGGGACGTATTTGGTTTAGTACCTTGGGAGGTGGTCTGCAGATGTGGGATCCTAAAACCCATAAGTATACGACGTGGAACACCAAAAATACCAAAATCCCTGGTGATTATCTGACTTCTGTAGAATGGACAAAGAAAGGTTGGTTGATGGTGGGTTCCAGCCATTATTATTCATTGGTGAATCCCGTTAGCCACCAATTGGTGAATCAGGAATTTCCAGAGAATCCCAATGTCAATGTCAGCGTCGGTTCCACGAACTACGTCATTGAAGATAGTCGTGGACTGATCTGGTCTGGTTCTAATGTAGGCGTCATTGTCTATGATCCAAAGACCAAGTTCCAGAAACTCGTCGACATGACTGATGGCTTGTTTGGCTCAGGTGTCAACTCTATCATTGAGGACAAACTGCATAATGTCTGGGTGGTGACTGATCACGGCGTGTCGAATGTCGTGCCTCAGAAGCAGGACGACGGTTCATGGTTGTTTAACATCCGTAGCTTCAACAGCCGCGATGGGTTGCAGAAGTCTACCTATAACCAACGTTCCACTTGGTTGACACGCGATGGCAAGATATTGGTAGGTGGTCAGGGCGGATTGGATATCATCAATCCTGCACTTTTGCAAGAGACCGAGAGCAAGGAGCGTCCTGTATTCAGCGGACTACAGATCTTCGATCAGGATGTGGAGGTTGGTAAGGAGTTCAACGGAAGCGTCATCCTCGATGAGGCTCTTGACGTGTGCCGCAAGCTGACCTTGAAGTTCAACGATCAGTTTACCATTCAGCTATCCACCAACGAGGTGCGTATCAATAACCATAAGCGTTTTGTTTATAAGTTGGAGGGTTTTAATGAAAACTGGGTGAAGACCTCTGAGCTCAACCCCAACATTACCTTCAACTCATTGCGCGCAGGTTCCTACACCCTTCGTGTGCGTATCCTCAGCGATGATGGTACATTGGGTACAGAGGAGAGCGTGCTCGACATTACTATTCTGCCGCCTCTATATCGTACGCGCTGGATGATTCTGCTCTATATGCTTCTCATTGCTGGAGGAGCATGGCTGTTTGTGAGGTGGTATCTGAGGAAACAGAAGGAAAAATCCGACATGGAACAACTCCGCCGTGAGCAGGACAAGCACCAGTGGATGAGCGAGATGCGTGCCCAACTGATAAAAGAAAACTTGCAGCTCCATAAAGCTAAGATTGATGGGAAGCAAGTGGAGGTCATCCATGAGTCGGAGGCTACCGACAACCAAAAGTTTGTTATGTCTGAGATGCCGGCTTTGGAGGTACATCGTAGTGCAGGTGACATCGTGGCCTTTGTGAAAGGCTTCTGCGACAATTACAAGTCACCGGAAGACAAGAAACTGAAGCTTACCTTCGGCTCGTCACTCGACTCTATCCCCATGGCTTTAGACGAGTCGCTGTTCCGC
>Ga0247610_10002844_pt1 | contig 19516 bp, 36 predicted proteins | sample 174DNAGHGhighgp2_FD_193483 | JGI IMG/M metagenome (GOLD analysis project Ga0247610, IMG submission 193483) | Sheep rumen microbial communities from Palmerston North, Manawatu-Wanganui, New Zealand - 1742 DNA GHGhigh gp2 | ecosystem: Host-associated > Mammals > Digestive system > Stomach > Rumen...
CTGCTGGCGACTGGTGCCTATCCCCCCCTCGGTGACCCAAAACGCCACATCTGCTTCAAATGCCGTGAAAACCTCCATTGCAACCAAAACACCAACAACAAAAGGAATAACAAACTATGGCTTACCTCAACAAAGTCCTCCTCATAGGAAATACAGGAAGAGACCCCGAATTCGCTGTCACCCAAACGGGCCGCAAACGTGCCACCCTCTCCCTTGCTACAACAAGAAGATACAGAGACTCGAACGGCGAACAAAAGGAACAAACCGACTGGCATAACCTCGTAGCATGGGGCAAAACCGCAGATATCATCGAATCCCTCGGTGTCCACAAGGGCATGCCCCTCTTCATCGAAGGAACCCTCTCCTACCGCTCGTGGAATGACCAGAATGGCCAGAAACGCTACGCAACCGACGTTGTCATCGAAACGTTCCAAATCCTCGGTAGTAGACAGTTTAACCAACAGCCTGCCCAAGCAGATGTCCAACCCGCTTTCCAGACGGATGCTCAGCCTCCTTTCCAGACGGATTCCCAACCGTCTTTTCCGACGGGTGGAGAACCAGTTCAACCCCCCTATTACCAAACCCCTATCAGCGCCATGTACCAAACACAGGGACAACCTCAGGTCCAAACCCCTCCCCCACCAGAGGATGACGACCTCCCGTTCTAAAACCCTGTTTGTAAACTCAATTCAATTTACTTTTATAACCGTGTCGAATTCGATACGGTTATCTCTTTAGTATACAAATACCCCCCACCCCCCAAAAATTTTTTGCAGCCCCTGTATACCCCCCTACCAAAAATTTTTTAAAGGGTATGACAGGGGCTTTAAATATTTTTTTCTATTTTTCTGCCCCCAGTTTTGCATTTTGATTTTTTGATGGGGTGTTGATAACCTGTTGATATCCTGTGTGTTTCAAGTTGAAACATGGTTGACAGCGGGCGCCTGCTGTCCCGATTCCCGTGTGTGAACATTGGTTCGAGACACCGTGTCCCGAACCCTGTCCCGAAACCTCGGGTGGATGCGGGGGTGGAAGATGGTGGTGGAACCCATGGTTGGAAGCTTGGTTGGAAACCATGGTTGGAAACCCATGTACTTTTAAAAAATAAAAAGTACCGCGCTTATCAAATATCAAAATACCCCCACCCCTATACCCTATACGCGCCACCCCCTAAAACGACCCCCTACCCGCCAACTTGGGTTATCACCCCCTGCTGTTTTGGCGACGACCCCACATTAAGGGGTGTCCCCCCGATGATGTTATCGGGGGTTAAATAGGAGTTCACGATATGAGTGTTAAGCCAATGAAATTTACAAGCAGTGAGTTCAAGGAACTTGCTAAGTTGTGCCGTAATAAGAACGGCGACAAGATTGAAACGAGCATTAAGTCCATAGCCTTGGAGGGTGCTCCTGGCATGGGCAAAACTGCCGTGGTGAGGTCTTTGGCTGAGGATTGGGAGTTGCCCTTTGTGACTCTCGCCATCAACCTTTGGGCGAACCCTGCGGACGTGGTGGGCTTTGCTTACAAAGGCTCTCGCAACACTGACGGCTCTATGAACCTGAGTGCGGAAGACGAAGTGCCACCTTGGCTCCCCGTTTGGCGTGAAATGCCCGACGGCACCCGTGTTCAGACCACGGACGCAACTAAGGGCTTCCCCGTTGCACGTGATGACCACGGAAATTATATCCCGCATCCTGCGGTCGTCCTTTTGGATGAATTTTCGGCGGCGAATCCCCGCATCCAAAATGCTTTTCTTACGATTTGCTTGACGAAAATTGTTAAGAATTTCAGGCTTGACCCTGATACTAACTTTTTCGCTGCGTTCAACTCTTGCCACCGTAAAGGTTTTGACGGTTGCAATTTTGAAATTTCGGATGCCCTTATGGGGTGCAACGCCCGATTCGATGTAATCGAATTGGTCTTCGAAGAAAAACCTGTTATTGAGGCGGTGCGTCGCAATAAGAGTATTTCCCGCTTTTGGAAGGAATTCACTGAGAAATACTTCCATAAGTTGAACATCTACGATGAAAGCATTGTGGGTGACTCCAACGTGAGCGGAAGAACTTACGAAAATCTTCTCATTCGTCTTTCGTTTGGACATTTTGATTCCAAATGTTGGACAGATTTTGCTGAAAAGGTTGTCCGCATGGAAATGCTTACTTCTCCAAAGGTTGCCGAAAGATTCATTTCTTTTGTCAAAACCTTTGACATTCCCACGGGTGAGGATTATTTGAACGGCTCTCACAAAACGGAAAATTATTCCGATGCACTTGTCGGTGCAAATGAAATTGTGAGAATGTTTGGATTCCGTAAGCGTTGCGGTGAAACAATAATTTCCGCAAAAGAAAATGCGTTGCTGAAAACATTCCTTGACACGGAATATCCTACGGGAGCAGTTCGCAAAAACGGACAAAAGATTATCGGTTCACGAATTGAACTCTATCAAGTTGTAAAATCTGCAATTTATCAGGAAGGACTTGAAACTTTCCCTGAATTAAAGTGGATTGGTGATACAATTGATGGATTTGAAAATTCTGAAACGGAAGACGAAGAAACTCCCGCAGAATTCTAGGAAATTGGGAGCCGAAAGGCTCCCCTTTTCCTTTTCTTTTTCAAACAAAAACAAAACAAAAAAGAGGTAAAAACTATGGCACGTAAACCTACAACTTCCGACAAAATTTCCGCTGTAAAGATGGGCTTAAAAATCTATCTTCCCCGCAGGAAATAAGATTTCAGAACTCCGAGAAAAGGGAGCCGAAAGGCTCCCCTTTTTCCTTTTCTTTTAACACTAACAAAAAGGTAAACACTATGTCAAACGCTGAATTCCGCAAATGGTTTCATGAAAATCTTGTGAAAGGTGAAGAGAATCACGAAAAAGGAATCTACAATTACACTATCGGTGATTATTCTTTCACAACAAAGCCCACAAAATCAGGTCATTTGTCCCTTTATGTAAATGGAAAAGTCTGTGCTACCCGTATTTATGATACCGATTTAGCCGTATATGATTCTATTTATGCTTACTTGTATAAAAAAATGGGTATTACAAACGCATAACATTACAGAAAAAAGAACTCCGAGAAAAGGGAACCGAAAGGCTCCCTTTTCTTTTTTGCCCGCCACGATTTTCAACTTAGGTTATCACCCGAAACCGTACTGGAGCTGCGGAAAATCAGGGGATTTCAGAACGATGTTTCTGTCTCTTTTTGTAAACGAAATTTTACAGAAAAATGCTAAGCATTTATATACACTTTCGTGTTTAATTAACTATATTTAGTATAGTGTTATTGATTAACACTTAGAACTTAAAAGTTAAACCTTAAAACGGGAGTAAAAAATGGCACAGAAAGAACCTAAAACAAGTTGGAAGATTACGGCAAAAAAGATGGGTCTTAACATTTACAAAAAGAAATAAGGGAGTAAAAACAAGATGCAGAAGCACGATACAAAAGGGTTTAAGGTCGGTGATAAAATCCGTATTGTTGAAATGGCGGGCGAACCGCATTATAACGGGCGGGTGGGCGTGATAGAAAGCATAGACGATTTGGGGCAACTTGAAGGAAGTTGGGGCGGGGTTCGCGTCCATGCTGACGAAGACAAGATTGAAAGGGTCTAGCAAACGATTTGAACGAAGGGAGCCGTAAGGCTCCCTTTTCTTTGTTTCCCGCCACGATTTTCAACCTGGGTTATCACCCCGTCCCTGTTACGCCTCGATGAAAACGACGACCCCACATTAAGGGGTGTCCCCCGATGATGTTGTCGGGGATAAAAGGAAGTAAGACTATGGCTATTATGAAAGTCAACATTGAAGTGGACAAGGAAAGCGACCTTTACAAGAAGGTGCAGGCTCTTTGTGAAGGTATTGAAGTCAAGTTCGGTAGGGCGTTCACCATTCCGTTCCCTATGCAGGACGTGGAAACGGGTTGCGGAACGGACAAGTGCAACGCCCTGCGAATGAGCGTTGACTATCGCAAGGGGGGTCACTCCTTCTATGACGGGCACTCCTACCCCAGTTCCTACTACCTGAACATAAGCCCCGTTGAGACCACTGAACACGGCTATCGCTGCATGATGTTCGGCGGCGGTAACTGCACCATCGCTGAGTGCAACCGCAACACGGAGAAGCAAAGGGGGCTTGCGGTCAAGGCGGTGCAAGACGAGTTGGTGGAAACCGTTTACAAAGCCTTGTGCTACTACAAGATTAAGCTCTAATGCTCAAACGAAACTGAACTCCTATAAAAATAAAGGGTTTAACCTTCTGGGTTAGACCCTTTTCTTTTTTTCTTTTCGGCTATCCAACTTAGGTTATCACCCCATGAAGCTCGAAACCGGGCGGAGTCGAATGGTCTTGATGAATACAGATAGTTAAAATTTTACTTGACAAAACAGATTTAATTATGTATATTTATAATAGAAACAACGAGGTATATTATGGCACGCAAAGCAAAAGAATTTACCACAAACACTATCAACTTGGATATGTTAGATACCCTAGTTGAGAGAGTGAATAGTTGTGCTGATTCTATTCGTGATTCCTACGATATGGAAGAAGTCGGAATGGAATTAACAAAGTTGTATATGAAAACTGAAAGGGGGCTTGAACACATAGACGGAAAGAACGATGAATTTGCGTTCACTATGGTTTGCAGGGCTATCCCTATGGACGGACGGCACCGCAAGCAATACGAGTATAAGTTTAGGTTCAACACGATGACGAACGAAGTCACTTGCATAGACGAGCATAGCCTTGCGTGGACTATGCCGTTGCTGACTGACGCATTGGCTGTCATAAGGGAAAAGACGATACAAGTTGCGTTCTCCTAAGGGGTGGAGATAACAGGCGGTCTCAAACGAGACCGCCAACCTTTTGCTCCCATCCCGATATTCAACATGGGTTATCACCCCGCACCAGAAGAACCTCCATGCTCGGGCACGACCTCTTCTTCTGTGTAAAGAAAAAGTTTCCGAAAGGGGCTTGACAAAACGGATTTAATTGGGTATATTTACAATACAAACAACGGAGATACTTATGGCACGAAAACCTACACTCAAAGACAAACAATCGGCAATAAAAATGGGGCTTAAAATCTACGGGAGAAAGACCAAATGAAACTGATAGTCCTCATCGTATTGGTGGCTCTCGGTATTCTGTTTCCACCTATTTGGTTCCTCTATGCAATCATCGGTTTAATCTACTTGGTAAAGGCGGTAGCGAAATGAAGAAGTATATGCTCTATTTGAAGAACGAGAAAGGCGAATACGAGCCGACTGCGATAGGCTGCTTCAAGGACTTGGTTCCGTTGGCGTTCGGTCATACGGCTATGTTCCAGTGTTTGGGGAAGTAGTCATCGGTTGCTAGCCCATAGGGTATAACCCTATGGGTTTTTTCCTGACTCCACCCCGATATCCAACTTGGGTTATCACCCTAGTCCTGACTGGAGCTTCGAGTGGTCATCAGGAGTCGGGTCATCGTCAGGATTGGAAACGATGTTGGGGCGGCGGTTTGTAACCGAATGTTTACACAGAATTGTTAATAACCTATTGACATTGTAGTTTTAATTGTGTATATTATATATAGAACAACAACGGAGGTTTCAAATGGGTATCAAGGTCAAGGAAAAGAGAGAGGATAAAGGTGTTCTCGTAAGCATAGGCGAAGGACTTGGTGTTCTCGCAGCCTACTTCATGGTATTCTACTTCTTGTGGGAAGGTCTGTTAGTTCACGTAGGTGCGAAGTAGCCTGCTCTCACCAGGGTTGCGACCAGCGGTTGCGACCCTTTCTGTTGGCAACACGCGGATGTTCAACCTGGGTTATCACCCTTACCTGCTGGCTGCCCGGCGGAGGCTGGGGGCTGCCGCTGGGTGGGTCGGTGGGATATGTAAGCGAAAGTTTACAAAGAAAATGATGGGTAGGGCTTGACAAGATGCTTTTAATTAGGTATATTAAAGGTATCAAGACGAGGTTAAAACAATGCAGACTTTCAAACGCAAATGGCAAGGTGTTTTCTTTAACGAAAGCGGAACTACGATGCCCCGTGGCTCTATGGGAATGAGTCTAGCACTCTCATTCCACAACCTTATGAAAAGGGTATGTAAGAAGATTGGTGCAAAGGTTCTGCTCCAAAAGACAGGTCACTACTATGTTTACGGCTACATTCAGCGTGCCGATGGACAGATTATCTATTACAACTATGGTGACTTCCGTGGCATGACCATTGATGTGAACGCAAGCGGGCCGATGCGTGGCGTGTTGCTCCGCACTGCGACTAGCATCAAGGATAGTCATGGTGGCACAAACATTTTCAGTTCCATCAGCGATTTGGAAAATAGTATTCCGAAAATCAGATAAGTTTACTTACTTCCGTTGTGGGGGTTGCAACTCGGTTGCAACCCTCTTTTTGTCGCCACCTCTGGTATTCAACATGGGTTATCACCCTTTCCAGCTCGCCCGCCGTCTCCTCTGAATGGTCTGTCGCCAAAAAAATTTATCAGACCGCTTGACAAAACGGATTTAATTTACTATATATTATATAGAACTCACTTAAAAAGGTAGGTTGAAATGAGTTTAGAAGAATTTGTGGCTGAGTGCCAAAAGGTTGATAGCCGTATTGAAATCAAAAAGGTTTATGGCAATAAGGCTGTTGCCATTGGAGACAAGAATGTGGTGGTGGCAGGTTATAACCTGCCGTATCAGGCTCATCTCATAACGAACCTTATGAAAGAATGTGGCTCGTTTGAATAAGGGGATAGACGAATGGATAGACTAGACATACCAAAGGTTGTGTGTGAACCTTCCTTTGAACGCAGTAAGGACTTTGACCAAAAGGCTTGGGATAGGAAGCACCGCTGTCAAGGCTGTGGCAAGAAGACCTACTACAAAGAGATAGCAAGCGGTTGGATTTGTGCCGCCTGCTATAAGGAAAAGGAAAAGAAAAAAGCCGCATAAGAAACTGTTGTCCTGCTCCGTGCCCCCTCGCAAGAGGGGGTTTTCTTTTTGGATTGGTCGTCGGTTCAACTTGGGTTATCACCCCTACACTGGCGAACCAGGATTCCGACAGGGGTCTGACGACAGGCAAAAAAGTTCTCAAATGGCTTGACAAACTAGATTTAATTAACTATATTATATATAGAAACAGCGAGGTAATACTATGGCTTTCATCAATGTTAAACTGACTCCACAAGATATTGAGGAATTAAAGAAGCACCCAAGGGGTGATGTAATGGAAGGTGCCGAGCGGTGGGTGGACAAGTTCCGTGTAGAGGGTGGGTTTATCTCACGCCAAAAGCGGGAAGACTATCGCATGGAATTGTTCCGTAAGTTTATGGCAGAGGGGGTATAATATGCTCCCCTTAACAATCTTCATCGTCTCATTGGGCGTATGTGGGGTTTCCGCTATCGTTGGGGCAACCATCATTACAATCAAGAAGATGTCCAATCAATGTAAGCACCAATGGAAAACTGTAAAGGACTATACTATAACAAGAGGCGACAGAGTAATAGGGCATCAATACATTCAGCAATGCGTTCACTGCGGAGCCGTTCAAGATTCAAAGTGTTACATTAACGAAGACTAACCACCGCCCCTCGCAAGAGGGGATTTCTTTTTTCGTCGCCCCGAGAATCAACTTGGGTTATCACCCCAGCCTCGACTGCAGCTGTCCCCGACGGTTTCATTCGGGTTGTAACGAAATGTTTACACAAAAATGTTTGAAACCCTATTGACAAGCCTAATTTAATTAACTATATTATATACATAAACAAACAACGAGGTAATAAAATGGCACAGAAACTTATCACTGCACAAGTCAAGAAGTTCTTGAAGAAACACCCTAGCGGTTCGCAAGACGGATTGAAAGGCGAAGCAAAGGTCGCCTGCCGTCTGTTCTGCCCTTTCACCCACGCATTGACGTGGTATATCCTTGAAGGCTACGAGGATAACGAAAACCTTGCTTACGGCTATGTGGTGAACAACGCAAACCCAGATTTCAGCGAGTATGGCGATATTGACCTCTCTGAACTCTCCAAACTGAGACAATTCGGTTGCCCTGCCGTTGAACGAGACATTAGTATCCCTGTCGGAATGAAGTTGAGCGAAGCGCTTGAAAAATCGTCTGACCCTAAGCCTGATTGGTGGGATTAAGTTTTTACCTCCCTGATGAAGTGCCGCCCCCTTTACGGGGGCATTTTTTACGCTCTGCCCCGATATTCAACATGGGTTATCACCCTTTCCGCCTTCGCACGCGGGCTGCTCTGACGCTGACGCTCGGGGTTCGGGTATAGAATGTTGATAAAATGTTACAAAAAATACTTGACAAATTAAATTTAATTATGTATATTAGGAACATAGAAACAACAAACAACCTAACAACGGAGCAACACAATGCCTAGATACAAGACAATGGACACCACCACGCAAAAGAAGTTCAAGGATTTCTCCAACCACATGAGGGAAGTTCTTTGCTACCTCGTATTTGAGTTCAAGTATGGAACTCGTTTGAAACAGAAGAGCGATGTCATTCCCAAGTGCGTTGAGACCATTTTCAAGCCAAACAACTCGCACAAGACTGATACCAAATGGTCTCACAGCGATGCAAGCATTACCTACGGCATTGACAACCACGGCAAGGAATACGCCACCTTGACAATCAAGGGGGTGGCTTCGGACATTCCAGTGCTTCCTGCTCGCAAAATGGCGAAACTAATTTCCTGCTATCTTGAAGAGTTCAATTCGTAATCCGTCGCTTTACTCCTGACGACAAAGCCCCCTCGCAAGAGGGGGTTAAACTTTGTTTCCACCCGATATTCAACTTGGGTTATCACCCTAGTCCTGACTGGAGCTTCCGTCGGTCGTCAGGGTTCAGGAGAATAATCCGTGCGGATTATAAAAATAATTTAATTAGATACTTGACAAAACAGATTTAATTATCTATATTATAGATACAAACAACGAAAGGAGTTAAACCTATGGCACAAATTAATCATATCACTATTGAATATACCACAAAGCGTGAGAAGCAAATCAAAGCCAATTACGAAGAGGAACACACAAAGGCAAGGCAAATCCCTATTAGTTTTGCTCAAAGCCGTGGTGATGAACTGATTGAAACAGAGTTCACCGCAAATGAATTGCTCGCCCTTGACAAGACTATTCGTGAAGCATTAGGCAATGACTATCAAATAGTCAATGTGGACTATAAGGCATTGAACCAAAGTAGCAACGGCAAGGGATATATCACCTATGCTATTGTTCATAAGGACTTGTTCCTGCGTTCAAAGGCAAAGTGGGATAAAAACTTGAAGACTTTTTGCTATGGCAAAACTCCGATTGTCATTCCTGCTTTCCCCAATGTCAAGGGCGGTTATTATTCCTGCGAGGGATATATATGGCTTACATTCCGTAAGGTAAGCAACCGCCATATTATCTTGTTCACAAGTGATGACGTTGAAACCTGCGGGTTCAAGGGAAAGTATAAACGCCATTGGGATAAAATTGGTCATTTGTATATGATTAGTGAAGTATTGTTTGACAAGTATCTTGAATCCGTTAAGGCGGGAATTGAAAATGTCAAAGCATTCTTTAACAAATTCGTTTAAAAGAGCGGTTAGGAAACAAACTTAACACCCCTAAACTTTCACCTAACTGCTCCCACCGCCGAACGGCGGTGTTCTTTTTTGTTTCTCCCCGATATCCAACTTGGGTTATCACCCCTAGCCTGGAAGCCAGCAGTCCCAACAGGGGTATCGGCAGTAGATTTTTCCAACAAAAAATTGATACACCCCCTTGACAAACCTATTTTAATTAACTATATTATATATAGAAACAAACGAGGTATCACTATGGCACAAGCAATCAAGATTAGCAAGAAGTCTTTAACAGAGTTCAATCGCAAGTCCATTGTGGATAATGCGACTGATTTCGTCAAGGATTCTATCCACATGAATAAGGTAAGGGGTGCGATTAAGGAGTGCCTTGAAAAGCACCCTGAACTTCTTAACGGAGACTTCACAGATATTGTGGTCTCACGAATACTCGCCCAGACCGTTCTCTACATTATGTTCGGTAATGAACACAGAGTTCTTTGGAAGGACACCGCAACTCGCAAGCAAATGAAGGCTATGCGTAATTGTTCGTGGGATATGTTCTACATCACCAAGGAACACAAAGTTTAAAAGGTAATGCGGTATTAACCAAGACTCAAACACCCCTACACTTTCCGCATTACAGCCCTCGTCGAACGACGAGGGTTTTCTTCTGATTTCCACCCGATATTCAACTTGGGTTATCACCCCTACACTGGAGCAGCGTCGAGTGGTCATCTCGTCGGGTCATCTCATTTCCAGTAAAATTTTTTATGTTGGCTATTGACAAACTGAATTTAATTAGTTATATTATATATAGAAACATCAAGGAGTGAACTATGACAGAAATCTTTTTGAACGTCAAGAATGGAATCAAGGATAATGCAAATGGCTTTGCCAATTATCTTTGCATAATGATTAGAAAGCACCTTGAACAACATGTTGTAGGAATTGCCGCCAATGAGCAGTGGGTGGATGGTTCCCCTGCACAAATCAACTTCAAGGTGGATTTAAGCCGTGAGGATGCAGACAATCTTGTTGACAAGCTCAACGAAGATGGCGACTTCTGCGGTGAATGGTTCCTCGCTGACGAACCTGGTTCCTAGCTGACGAACAAGCTTACCTCCTACCTCGTTGAATGCCCCTGCCCGAATGGGTGGGGGTTTCTTCTCGTGTGCAACCAGATTTCCAACTTGGGTTATCACCCCTCGCACGCTGGAACCTGGCGGAGCACGAGACTTCCAGTTTTTTCTGTTTAGGTCTTGACAAAATGGATTTAATTATGTATATTTATAATACAACGAAAACAACACAACGGAGAAGTAAAATGTCATATTTACCATATACCTCACAAGAGGTGAACAAACAATGGGGCAAACATCGCAACAAGTTCTTTCGTGGTAGGTGGGAAGTCCGAGTGAACGGCTATTGCCGTGGCAAGCAGATTGTCATGCACTCACTGGCGGTAAAGTCCTATGATGAAGCCTGCAAGTGTCCTCACTGCGGTTGCACCGAAGCCCCGAGCGACAGCTATCCCCCACGCACGTTCGACCACATTATACCCAAGTTCGACAAGGTTACGGGCGAACGCACCGAGGGCAAGCACGTTACAATGAGAGAGGAAGAGCGTGAGTGTTCCAAGTGCCACAAGTGGTGGCGTATTTGGTCAGGTGTTGGGTTTGAATCCAATGTCGTATATTACGATACAGAGGAAAGGTGGGTTTAAAAATGACTGATGAAATCAAAGAAAAAATTGAACGATTAGAAAAGAGTGGAGCAAAAGAAGTTTCCGCTGAAATCCAATACAAAGACGATGAAAGTTCGTTTACATCTACCATTGCTTTGAGTTCGGATATACGTGAAAATGATGACGAAATCTTTTTCTATTGTGATAGTATTCGAGACTTGACTGCTCTATTCGATAAGAACAACGGTGAAGACTTCTACTTGACGGATATTTACCCCTAGAATTTGTGTCATACAACTCCTAAGTCCCCTCGCAAGAGGGGGCTTTCTTTCTGGCAAGCCCGATATTCAACTTGGGTTATCACCCGTTCCCAGAATCCTCGAATCCCCAGATTCCATTCACGGTGTCTTCCAGACAGAAAAAAGTTGCTATCCCCTATTGACAAAATGGATTTAATTATGTATATTATATATAGAAACAACGAGGTAAACTATGAAGAAAATCTATGTTGCAACTAAACTGCGTGCCGAAGATTGCGACGGCTCTACTGTGTATGTTATTGCGGTAGGTTCGTTTGATGACTGCAAAAAAGCCGTCCGTTCTGCGTGGGAAAGTGTTGCTGAACACGAAGACATTGGCGACTTTGACGAAAACGAAAAGTGCGAATGGTCTTGCTCTATTGAAGACAGTGTAAGTTATACATTGACCTTTGAGATACACTGTGTTGAGGTGAATAAGGACTTGGTGTAGAGCAACGCTGAACCTCGCCCCCTCGCAAGAGGGGTTTTCTTTACGCCCCCTCCCGATATTCAACTTGGGTTATCACCCCATGCCCGTAGCGTCGTCGAGCCTACGGTTTCATTCACCTTGTTTACGAAACTTTACATAAAAATTGGTACGAACCCTTGACAAACTGAATTTAATTAGGTATATTATAGATACAAACAACGGAGTAAACACTATGAGTAAGAAAGAAAAGATTACCGAATGGGTCGCCCTTGAAACCAACAGAGATGTATCCTACGAAGAATACAAAGAGAACTGCGAAGCCAACGAAAGAGAACCCGAAGAAGAGGGTTCACAGGACTATTGGAACTATGTCAATGATACCCTGCAACTTGAACACGATGACTTTAAGGGCAACATGAAGTATTGCAAGTTGTTCCCTATGGTGGCTTGGGGTTATGATGACCTTTGGAATGGTCAGATGTATGGCGGCAAGGTCTTGAAGAACGTGGATGACCTGCTCGGTCTGTTCAGTTCCTGCGACAACATCAAGATTTGGCAAGACAAGGATGGGATGCATATCAATGGCTACCACCATGACGGAACCAACCATGCTGATATAAAAATTATCAATAAGCGTGGGCAAGCATGGCTTGAAAAGCACGAAGAAGAATACCAATATGACCCCTCGGGCTTGGCTAAACAGTTGTTCCAACCCTGCTTCTCTCGCTCCTACCCAATGGGGCATAAAAACTACCTTTTCTAATACCTCGTCCGAAGCCCCCTGCCGAAAGGCGGGGGGTTTTCTCTCGTGTTCGCCCCGATATCCAACTTGGGTTATCACCCTTCCGCCGCTGGAACCAGGAGAAGCACGAGTCCTCCGCCGTGAGAAAAAATTTATTTTTATTATTGACAAATTGAATTTAATTAACTATATTTAGTATAGAAACAACAAACAACGAGGTAATTATGAAAAGTGGCGAATACTACTATTACAAAGTAGATGTAATGTCTAGGTCTCACGGCTATTCCTTTATGGTGCGTAGCAAAGATGACCTGTCCGATGAAGAGGTAGTCAGCCGAGCAAGCAAGGCAGACTGCTTTGAAGATGAAGCCGATAGTGATAACGCTTATGTTGATACCTACCTTGTAGATAGCGATATTAGGGCGTTCAAGGATTGCACAACTACCGTCTAGGGGTTTGCTATGAGTATGGAAAGCTCTATATATTTGGCTTGCAACTCTGTTGTGAAAGACGGAGTTGTACTAGGCTATCAAGTGGGTGCAACGATTGACGGAAACGTGATACAACCGCCCGATGGTTATCCTCATGGGTTTATGGTACGTAAGGGTTCGTCTTGGAGTGCGAACTTTGATAGTTCGTGGAATACGCAGGCGGCAGCCGAGGAAAGAGCTAGCCGATTAAACAAGATTGACAACACAAACGAATGGTGTGTAAGGGTCATTTAAAGATTGCCTGAATACCTCATCAAGCCCCCTCGAAAGAGGGGGTTTTCTTCTGATTCCCCCCTGATATTCAACTTGGGTTATCACCCTGTCCTCGACTGGAGCTGTCCCATTCAGATTCCGCCAGTTTTTTGCCTCCCAACATTTTTATAAAAAAGTTGAAAAAGTGCTTTACATTTTTATTTCTCAAAACGATATATAAGTAGAAAGATGAATGTTTAACCCTTAACAAAAGGAGAATCGTATGGGAAACATTATTGACTTCAAGGAACGTAAAATTGCCAACATCAAGCTGAACCAAATCAAGTATTTGATGAAGCAGTTGCCCTACATCAAAGCTCGCCAAAAGCGGTTAAAGGAAATTCACGCGCCGAAGTCTATCCTAGACAATGAAGTCAGGCTCATCTATGCCTACACTCATCGCCTTAACCGCCTTAAAGCTTGGTGGTACAAGCAGATGACTCCCGAGGAACGGTTGCTACGTGCCATCTTCGCTCCCGATACCGCTATGTAGGCTACCTATCACCCTCACCCCCCTCTAACCGAGGGGTTTTCTTCTGATTTCCCCCTGATATTTAACTTGGGTTATCACCCCATGCCCGTAGCGGCGTCGAGCCTACGGTTTCATTCACCTTGTTTACGAAACTTTACATAAAAAAATAAGCCTAGACCCTTGACTAACTGAATTTAATTAGGTATATTATATACATAAACAACGAGGTATAACAATGTGCAAAGAAACAGAATTTGTAGAAAAAGCAACGAAGATTATCTTCAATGGTTGCAAAGACTCTATGGTGAAAGTCAAAGAGGGCGATACCATAGTCATTGACGAAAAATACAAGCACGACCACGGAGACTTTCACAAGTGGATTGCTGGTGATGAATTTAGGGTAGAGTGTGTTGATAAGCATAACCCTTATATGACTATTCTTAACGTGGTTGCTACAAAAGCACCTGCGGACAAGGGTGGTTCACCGAGGGGAAAAGTCGGAGCCGAAGTTGAGTTCAACTCGCAAATGCCTGTGTTTGATTATCTGCGTGTTAAGGGCGATATGACCGCAAAGAATAATATGCGTAAGTTGTGCAGAGACTATCTTGACGGACTTCTGTAAAGGGGGTTTAACTATGGCTTTGAAAAAGGGAACAGTTCTTGTAGCAAAGAACTACATCAAGTGCTACGGCATTGGACGGCAATTTATTGTAGGAACAGAATTTGTATATCTGTTTTCCTACGATGGTTGCTATATGGTGCAAAGAAGTTGTAATGGGAAAGTCTATGATAGCGGTAATGAGTTGCCAAAATATAGTGGAGAGGGTGGGCTTATTCTTGCGGTAAAACCCGAAGATGTTGAAGTCTCAAAGGAGTTCCTTATGAAAGAAAAAGCACTTAAACAGAAAGCAAAGAAACTCATAAAGGAACTTGGACTGACACGAGAAGGTATCTTGGGGACAAGTGCCAGACCCGATGAAGATAAGCCGTTTGGTGTTGTTCTTTGTTGGCTTCGTGATTATGCTGGTATTCCCAAATCAAAGGGTTGCGAATTGGCTGACAAAATTTTGGAAATTTTTAAAATTAACAATGGAGACTAACATAGCCGCCCCGAAAGGGGCATTTCTTTTTGGCATGGCTGGATATCCAACTTGGGTTATCACCCTGCGATGTCCTGGAGTCGAGGGTCTCGGTTTCCGCCCTCGACTGGACATCGGTTTACAAAAGTTTACACAAAAAGTTGATAACCCCTATTGACAAACTGAATTTAATTAGGTATATTTATAGCATAGAAACAACAAGCGAGGTAAACTTATGGAACTCAAATTTGATACTGAACCAATGATTGACTCTGCTCTTGACAACATCAAGGAAGCGATGGGTAGTTGGGATATGAACACCATTAGCGTATCGTCCAAGAATGACGGTAACGTTGTCGTGGTGGCGGTTAGTGTTGCTGACGGAAAGGTAGATGCCGTTACGTCTGACTGCGATGTGGAACTTGCCTTTGATGTGCACACGTGCGAGAGTCATGACAAGAACACCAGATGGCTTATCTACGTGGATAGCGTTGATGTGAGCATCAAGCACGGAAGCCGTATCATTGCCGATGACAGCTTTGACATTGATGACACTAAAAAGATTGCAAAGTTCATCAAGAAACATATTATTTTTATTTAAAAAGGAGACAACTATGGACACACTAAAACTCAAAAATAAAATTGAAGAAACGTATGGTAGCCTTGACGATGAATGCGGTTGCTATGCAGGAAATAGCGAATGGCTTTCCGTCAAGAACATTGTCAATTTGATTGACCAGTGCGACTCCGATGGCGAGATTGACCCTGATGAGTTGAAAGACAAGATTGAAGAAAAGTATGGCGACCTCGATGACGAAGCTGGGTGCTATGTTCACCACGAATGGCTCTCGGTAAAGGACATTGTGGACTTGATAGACGACTGAACGGAGGTATAACTATGAGTAACGAACCGAGATTAGAACCTGTTGATTTCCTTAACAGCCTTAAAAAGAAAGTTCTTAACAAACTTCCCTTTGCCGATTTGGGCAATGTAGAAGTGGTTATTAACGTGGGCGTAAGCAATTTTAGTAGCGGTGATAGCCTTAAAATCCGTGTTCCCAAATATAATTGGTCTGAGTGCATTGATTATGACCAACTGACCGAACATTACGCAGAGCATTATGCGGACGCACTTTGCCGTGTATGGGTTTCCGAGAATATCCCTGCCGAATATGCGAATTGCCTGAAATAAGAACAAAACCGCCCCTCGAAAGAGGGGTTTTAAATTTTTTAATATTGGGGTTCAACATGGGTTATCACCCTATCCCCGTGAACCAGCAGTCCCAACAGGGGTATGACGACAGGATTGGCAGTAGATTTTTTTTATTAAAAACTATTGACAAACTAGATTTAATTATCTATATTTATAGCATAGAAACATTAACAACGGAGAATGGCTTATGCCTAATTGGAACAACAACATTATCACGCTTACCGCAAAGACGGACGAAGCGAAAAAACAACTCCACACTTTCATTGACAAGCACGTTATTGTGCTTGACAAGAGGAATTGGCACGATAGCATTTTGGACTTGAATAGCGAAAGCATTATCCCTATTCCCGAGGGTATTCAGAAGTTGGCTAATATGGCTAAATACGTGCAGACCAAAGATGGCATGAAGGACAACCCGAACTATGACGAGGAAGCCGAACGCAAGCAAAGGGAGCAATGCATCAAAGACTACGGCTATGACGATTGGTATTCGTTTTGCGTTCAGGTATGGGGTTCAAAATGGGGTTTTTGCCACACCGCTTTCAATAACGAGTATGGCGAAGTCATTGACACAAAAGAAGAATTGCACTCCAATTTGGACAGCACGGGTGAAATTGAGTTTACTACCGATTGTGCTTACTCTCCTGCCAATGGGTTGATGAAAAAGATTTGCGAACTTTATCCTGACATTGAATTCCGTTGCGAATGGGGTGAAGAACAGGTTACGGAATACTATGGTATTTATACCTACGATAAGGAAAACGGTTGGCAAGAAAAATACAAATCTGAAATTGATGTTGACGAAGCCTACAATATGCTTGACCGCTTGGGATTGCTCAACGCTGACATAGACGATGGGTATTTCCCGAACCACGCCACAGGTCTTGTTGATTATGACGAACGCCTGAACGCTGATAGCGAAGAATACCTTACCGAAGACCAAAGAGATGGTATTGTGTTTGGCGATGTAAGCGATTATAGTGCCTTGGATGAAAAGAATATGATTGCTCCCGAACAGAACTTGCTCACCAAAGAATAAGCCTCGCCCCCTCATTGGGGGCATTTTTTATTTTTTCTTTTTTGATTTTCAACATGGGTTATCACCCTTTCCGCCTTCGCCAGCAGGAAGAGGCGATATGCAGTCGATAAAATTTTTTATTTTACCTATTGACAAATCGGATTTAATTAACTATATTTATAGCATAGAAACAACAAACAAGAGAGGTTAAACATGGCTGAACAGTATCAAGAGATTGAACCGAATTGCGGTATCAAGGTAACACAAGTGAGGGTGTTCCCTTTCAAGGAAACATCAAAGATGATGTACACAAAGGGCATGGCAGTGATTACGATTAACGATGCCATTGTTATCCGTAACTTGCGTATCATGGACGGCCCGAATGGTATGTTCGTGGCTTATCCGAGTGACCCGTTCTTTCATGGCGATGATACACGAAGCATTGTTGCTCCGTCGAGAGATGACGTGCGTTCCTACATCGAAGCGGTGGTGCTTAACAAGTTCAACGAGGTGAAGTGATGCCTATCTTCCGTTGCGGCGTTTGCCACCACCATTTTCCGCTAGATATTTCCTGCCGAACTTGGACTAGGGCTTGGTGCCCAGAGTGCAAACGAATCCGCAGGGTATATTTCATTAGAAAAGACGATTAACTTTTCCCCTCGCAAGAGGGGGTTTCTTTTGGGTTCGGTCGTCGGTTCAACTTGGGTTATCACCCCTTTCCTGGAAGGAGTCGTCCCAAACAGGGTTCTGACGACAGGGTTTAACCCAAGTTTGTATCTAATTATTTACACAAAATCGGTTAAACCCCCTTGACAAAACTAATTTAATTAGGTATATTATAGGTATAAAAACGAGGTAAACCAATGACCTATTATGAAAGAGACTGCTTCAACACTCACGAAGTCCACGACGTTCGTAAAGCGTTCAAGAATGTAAGTGAGACCTGCCCCGAAATCGGGCTTGAAATGTGCTGTGATGGGAGCCTTGTCAAGACCAAAATCAACAAGAAGAAAATCGGCACCGTGTTTCAGTTCAAGACTAGGGGCTTCTCGCTTTGTCTTGCACCTATGTGGGTAAAGCACAAGAAGAAAGAGCCTGCCGTTCAGGTGGTTATCCGCAACCTCGCTCTCAACGCAGATGCGATGAAGTATGTGGTGGCAACAAAGGTTCGCCCTATCGTCAAGATTTTTGCTCTTGCCTTAACCATTGTTCAGGATATGGAAGAATTGGCGGACAATCAGGCACACTCATAAGGAGAAAAAATATGGCTACGAAAAAGAAAGCAACAGAAGAAAAGGCATTTGAATGTCTTTCCGTTACAAATGTTCAGGTGTTCCCTTTCAATCAGAAGATTGGAAATATGCTGGGGATTGCAAACGTGGTTCTTAATAACCAACTTCTAATCAGCGGTTTACGCATTATGGACGGTGTGAACGGTATGTTTGTCGGCTATCCGCCTAACCCGTTGTACAAAGGCGAAGACCTCCGTTCCTCGGTGTTCCCTATCACGAGGGCATTGCGTGAGCACATAGAGAACTGTGTGCTTGAAAAGTACCAGTATGAAACGGAACACGCAACCGTCAAGTTTGAAGTGGAATTGACTCATCAAGAACTCTCGGGTGCTTCCCTGCAAATGGAAATCATTGCCACAAGCGAAACTGACGCTGAAACGAAAGCGAAAGCAAGAGCAATCGAAATTATCCCTGCCACGAAAGACAGCAAGGAAGAATGGGTTATCCTCAAAGTGCAAAAACACGAATAGTTTGGCTCTGTGCCGACTCCTGCCCCCCTCGAAAGAGGGGGTTATTTTTTATTTTTTATTTTTGTTTTCAACTTGGGTTATCACCCTTCTGCTGTTGGAACCAGGAGAAGCACGGTTTGTCCTCGACTCAAAAAATTTTTAAAAAAGACTTGACAAACTGAATTTAATTAGGTATATTTAGTATAGAAACAACAAGGAGTATAACATGGCAGAAGAAAAGAAATACAAAATTGGATTTCGCCTTTATGCAGAGGTTGAGCTTACAGAAGATGAACTCAAAGCGGTTGCAAAAGGTGATTCATCCTGCATTGAAAACAAGTATAACGCAGGAGAGGTCAAGCTGGGCGGCGGAGACAGCTACATACCTATTCCGTGGATTCAAGACAATGATGAACTCCCTGATGAGTTGGTAGAAGAGGTGAGCAAGCTTGCCGACTATGACGATATTACCGTGGAGATTTAACAAAGCCCCGAAAGGGGCTTTAACTTTG
>Ga0247610_10002846_pt1 | contig 19503 bp, 19 predicted proteins | sample 174DNAGHGhighgp2_FD_193483 | JGI IMG/M metagenome (GOLD analysis project Ga0247610, IMG submission 193483) | Sheep rumen microbial communities from Palmerston North, Manawatu-Wanganui, New Zealand - 1742 DNA GHGhigh gp2 | ecosystem: Host-associated > Mammals > Digestive system > Stomach > Rumen...
AATTATCAGAAAAAAGTTACAGTAGAACGCTTAAAACAAACCTATTCAATTCTTTCTCAAGCAATAAAAATGTCTGAAATTGACAACGGCCCTGTTGAAGAATGGAATATACCCACTGAATCCAATGCTTATGAACATGGAAAACAATTTTCTGAACAGTATATTACTCCTTATATAAAAAAAGTAAAAGTTTGCTCAAATGCAATAAATTGTCATGGCGAAAAAACATATTACTTAAGCGGACAAGAGTCAGGTTATAATAAATCACTATATTATATTATTCTTAATAATGGTGTTGTTATGTATGTTTGGCCAAGAAGTACATTTATAGAATTCGGGGTGAATATTAACGGCAAGCAAAAACCTAATGTAGCAGGTAAGGATATATTTGTTATGTTGCTTTCAAAGTATGATATGGATTCCGGTATTTTGGGTAAATTTAAAAAAGGTACTTTGTCTTTCTATGGTCAAGGTCACGACAGAAATTATTTAAAAACACGCGTATACCCTTGCGCAAAATCAGGTACTTTAGCAGGAGTATATTGCGGTGCATTAATATTTCTTGACGGCTGGCAGATAGCTAAGGATTATCCCTGGTAAAAATTTTAAGCAATAATTTACTTATCGTTTATTTTTAACTTGTTTATCATTTCCATGTATTTTTTATTATTGCTTTCTGCAAATGATATGGCAGATTTTCTTGCTCCTTCGGAACCATTATTGTCTGTTGTATAAAAACGCCTTGCATAACCTAATTTTTCAAGTCCCGAATTATTTTTTTTAAATACTACAGAATTATATTCATAATAATCTTTGTTTGCCGTTAAGTATCCGATTGTAGATGCTTCAGGGTAAACTAGCACTGATGCTCCGGGATTTTCTGCTTGAATTTTATATGCAAATTCTGCAGCAGCTTCTGTAGGATTTGTTCCTGAAACTTTTTCAAAATTTAATTGTGAATGCCAGTTGCCAATATTTTCTTCTTTTAACAAGTAAATATATTTATTTGTTTTTGTTTCAGGATTTGAAAGATTATATGTTTGATTATCAAATTTTATTTTTGTGTCCACTGCATTGCCTATTGTTTGTGTTAGTAACATAATGTTTAAAATCAGCAAAAAATATTTAAAAGATTTGTTCATTTTCACCTCTTTTAAATATTAAATTTAACTATTTAAAAAAACTATTACCCACTATTCTAAAATTTATACAAATTCAAGATTTTGTACTTTAAAAGATGATATTAAAGTTTTTACATCATCTGACGGCAATTTACATTTTAATTTTTCAAACGGATATTTTTTATAAAAATATTCGGAAGACAAAACAGCAAATTGAATACTGTCAAATATATTCATAGAAGAAATATCAAGCGAAAAATCTGTTTTTTTATTTTTGTCAATATATAATTTGAAATCATCAATATTTTTAAAAGTTAAATTCATCATAATGTTTTTTACGTTTATAATTTACAAAATTTAAATATTTTATGTAAATTTAGTACTTTTGAATGATATTTATAATATAATTTCCATGGGAGAACTCAAAATGGAAGCTGTATTAATGGAAACTGATAAAATTATAGAATTGGCAAAAAATGTTTTGGATATAGAAGCAAATTCTATTCTGCATTTAAAAGAAAATGTTAGTGAAGATTTTTTAAAAGCTGTAGATATTCTTTTTGATTGTAAAGGTAGAGTCATTGTTACGGGAATGGGAAAATCCGGTCATATTGGCAGAAAAATTGCTGCAACTCTTACTTCAACCGGTACTCCTTCATATTTTCTGCATCCTGCGGAAAGTACACACGGTGATTCCGGCATAATTACAAGAAATGATGTTGTTATTGCTATATCTAATAGCGGTGAAACTCAAGAATTACTTAATCTTTTGCCGTTAATAAAGAGATTTGGTGTTCAAATGATTGGTATGACCGGTAAAATGAATTCAACTCTGGCGCATGCGTCAGATGTAACTCTTGATATTTCTGTAGAAAGAGAAGCATGTCCTTTGAATAAAGCTCCTACAGCAAGTACTACAGCTACACTTGCAATGGGTGATGCTTTAGCTGTTTGTTTGTTACAAAAACGTGGTTTTACAGAAAAAGATTTTCTTTTATTCCATCCGTCAGGTGCACTTGGTAAAGGATTTACATATAAAGTAGCTGATTTGATGCTTAATGATAGTGAAAAACTTCCTATTGCAAAAGAATCGGATTCCTTTACAGATATTATTAAACTTATTTCGGAAAAGAAACTTGGAATGGCTATGATAGTCGATGATTGCGGGATATTGTCCGGCGTTCTGACAGATGGTGACATACGAAGAACATTAATAAGGTATCAAAATATAAGACCGTTAGTTGCGAAAGATGTTATGTCTGTAAATCCTAAACATATTTCAAGTTCAGATTATGGTGCTGCAGCATTAAATCTTATGGAAAAATATTCTATTACAGCTTTGGCTGTTGTGGATAGTAATAATAGACCTGTTGGGGTTATTCATATTCATGATTTGTTGAAAGCAGGTGTTGCATGAAAATAAAACTTGCAGCTTTTGATGTTGACGGTGTTTTGACGGATGGTAGTTTAATTTTTGATGAATCAGGTCATGAGTTAAAAACTTTTAATGCAAAAGATGGTCAGGGAATTGTTAATTTAAATAATTCCGGAGTTATTACGGCAATAATCACTGCAAGAGAGAACGGAACAGTTAAGCACAGAGCAAATAACTTAAACATAAAAGAACTTCATCAAGGTTCAAAAAATAAACTTGCTACGTTGATTGGCATTATGAAAAAATATAACTTATCATTTGATGAAATTGCTTATATGGGTGATGATTTGCCGGATTTGTGTATCTTGGAAAAAGTAGGATTAAAAGGTTGTCCTATGGATGCCGTTGATGAAGTTAAAAAGGTTGCAAATTTTGTGTCTTCAAAAAACGGTGGCAGAGGCGCTGTACGTGAATTTTGTGATTATATAATAAGCAATTTGTTATGAATATTCTATACTGCGAATCTGAAATGAACAAGATCTCCATCTTGTACTTCATATTCTTTTCCTTCAAGGCGTGTAACACCTTTGTCTTTGCATGCTGTATATGAACCATTTTTTACGAATTCTTCATATGGTGTAATTTCTGCTCTTATAAATCCTTTTTCAAAATCTGTGTGGATAACGCCTGCTGCTTGAGGTGCTTTTGCCCCCGCAGGAATAGTCCAGGCATGAACTTCTTTTTCACCTGCTGTAATAAATGTTCTTAAATTAAGAAGTTTATAAACAGATTTTATCATTCTATCAATTCCGCTATCTTGAATGCCAAGTTCTTTTAAATATTCTTGTGCTTCATCTGTTCCCAGTTCCGCCAATTCTTCTTCAATTTTTGCTGAAATCAATACAACTTCGGCATTATGTTTTAATGCATATTCTTTTACCTGTTGAGTATAAGAATTTCCGTCTTTTAAATCATATTCAGAAACATTGGCTACATAAATTACAGGTTTTGTTGACATTAAGTTTAATTGTTTTGCAACAATAATTTCATCATCATTAAAGTGTTCTTTTATATTTATAAAAGTTGCTTCTTCCAGCAATTTTTGCATTTTTTCCAGAACTGAAAGTGTTAAAACAGCAGTTTTATCCCCTGATTTTGCGACTTTTGAAACTTTGGCAATTTGTTTTTCAACGCTTGCCATATCAGCTAAAGCTAATTCTGTATTAATAATTTCAATGTCATCAAGCGGATTAACTCTTCCTGCAACATGTATAGTGTTAGGATCATCAAAACATCTTACAACTTGAATTATTGCATCAACTTCTCTGATATTGTGTAAAAACTGATTTCCGAGTCCTTCTCCTTTACTTGCGCCTTTAACAAGTCCTGCAATATCAACAAATTCTATTGAAGTTGGTATAATTACGTTTGTCTTACAAAGTTTTGCAAGAATATTCAATCTTTCATCCGGTACATTTACAACTCCAACATTAGGTTCAATTGTACAAAACGGATAATTTGCACTTTGGGCATTTTTTGTACTTGTCAATGCATTGAATAATGTCGATTTGCCAACATTTGGCAAGCCTACGATTCCGGTTCTTAACATACTGTTTCCTCACTAATATCTGCTGAAAGAAATTCTTTTTCATAATGAATTTTTTCATTTAACTTATTGATTCTTGTCATAACATCCCTAAACATTGGGATTGGAAGACTTTGTTTTCCATCCGATAATGCTTTTTCAGGATTGTTGTGTACTTCTATCATAATACCGTCTGCTCCTACTATCAGCCCTGCTTTTGCCATAGGCTCAATCAAATATCTTTGTCCTGTACCGTGACTTGGATCAACTATTACGGGCAAATGAGATAATTTTTTAATCACGGGAATTGATGCTATATCCATAACATTTCTTGTGAATGCGCTGTCAAAACTTCTTATACCTCTCTCACAAAGAATTACATTAGGATTTCCATTATATAAGATATGTTCTGCTGCCAGAAGAAATTCCCTTATTGTACTTGCTAATCCTCTTTTTAATATAACGGGCTTATTAGATTTTCCTACAGCATGTAAAAGTTTAAAATTTTGAACATTTCTTGCCCCAATTTGCAAAACATCTATATAATCGCACATCATCTCTAAGTCGGATGCATCCATAACTTCTGATACTGTGAGTAAACCTGTTTCATCAGCAGCTTGTCTCATATATTGAAGCGCTTTTTCACCATAACCTTGAAAATCATAAGGAGAAGTTCTAGGCTTAAAAGCTCCTCCTCTTAAAAATTGGCAACCCATTTCTTTTGCACATTTGGCAACTTCCAAAAGTCCGTCATAATCTTCAATTGAACAAGGACCTGCTATAGTGACAGGTTTATTTCCTCCGCCTATTTTTACACCGTTAGAAAATTCAATAACAGTATCATCGGATTTTCTGTCTCTTGATGCTAATCTAAATGGTTCTCTAATTATCTTTACTTCTTTTACACCATCCAAAGCACTTAATCTATCAGGTGTAATAGTTGTTTTATCACCTATTGCATCAATTACGGTATAAATTTCACCCTGTTTATATCTTATATCAAAACCGTTTTCTTTCAGTATATCAATTACTTTTTGTGCCTGTTCTTGTGTGGCACGAGGTTCCATAATTATAATCATTATAAATCTCCTTGCCATACAAGTGTAACATAAAATAGTTAAGATATAAAGCTAAAATATTAATTTAAACCATTCCTTCTTTAACGGCTTTAACGGCTGCTTGTACTCTGTCATTAACACACATTTTTTGCAATATTGAGCATACGTGAGCTTTTGCTGTGTGTACGCTTACTATAAGTTCTTTTGCAATCTCAGTGTTACTTTTTCCTGAAACAAGATGTTTTAATACTTCAAATTCTCTTTCTGTTAAAGGTACACATCCTGCGGCTGCAGATTTATTAGGCAGTACACCTATACTTTCAATTTTAGGTAATGCATTCAAAGTCATTTGTGCAACCATTGGATCAATCCAACAAACACCAGTTGATACATCTCTTACTACATCTGCCAATTTAGCAGGGTCGATATCTTTTAAGCAATATGCACTTGCTCCTGAACTTAATGATGCAAGCACTTCTTCGCATCTGTCATGTGATGTAAGTGCTATAATTTTTGAATTAGGGCTTATTTCTTTGCATTTAACCATTGCTTCAATACCATTCATACCTGGTAGTCCCAAATCCATAAGTACAACATTAGGTTTATATCTTTCAATTAATTTCAAACCTTCTGTAGCATCTTCTGCTTCTCCTACAACGTCGATATCTGCATTTGCATTAAGTGCACATCTCAAACCAACTCTTGTTAATTTAAAATCCTCAACAATAATAATTTTAATAACATCAACACCTGTCATATTTATCTCTCCTCTTAACTATTCTATTTAATAATCCTCAAATTGATTAATCCATTACCCGACTGTCTAAATTTTAATAACTATGCTTGTAAATTTATAAAAAATCAAAATGTTAATCAAAATCTTTTATGTTATAATTATGGTCTGGGGAGAGAAAGCATGTTTTTTAAAAAAGAAATTAAACAAAATAAAAGTAGTAAAATTAATGAAATTTATACAAAACTAAAACAAAAATATTCTGATATAAACATTTCAGCAGAAAGAAAATCTGAGCTGTCTGCTTTAATGGACACATATGGTTATCTCCCGTATCCTTATCTTAAAGCATTGGAAGAATTAACTGAAGAAGAAATTTTGTTTGCTCTTGAAAAAAAATGGACGGACAATGGTATTTTTAAAGATGGGAAATTTGTATTTTCAGATTCCAAAATAAGCGTTCTCGCAAGAAATAACGTGAAAAATTCTTCTTGGATTCAAAAGGAAGGACATGATATAAAATTAGTTAATTTAGCCGGACTTGGAAACGGTAACAAAACTAAAAATACCGGCAAATTTATGGATTGGTTAAGACAGCTTCTTATTTTACCTACAGGAAATCTTGATAATGGTATTTTTAGTACAACAATTTATTTAATACCATTTCATCCGAGAGAATTTGGATGTGCATATTTACCTAAAAGTTCCGAAATTAGTGAAAAACTTTTTGATGAGAATATAGAAAAAATTACAGGCATGAACGCAAAAGAGCAGGTGCAAATATTTATAAATCTTGCACAGTTGGCAGGTCATCCTGTTATATACGATATATTGCCGCAAACCGGCAGATTTTCAAAAGCTGTTCTTGCAAATCCGGAAATTGCAAGATGGTACAATATAACAGAATTAAATGATGAATTGGAAAAAAACATTGAACAAATTTCAGAAAATATGCCTGAATCATTTGATGAAGAAGATGTTGAGCTAGTAAAAAATATATATAAAGATTCTCAAAACGGTTCAGAAGGAGAGTTAAGTTCTCAGTTTAAAAATATATACGAAACTTTTGATACGTTAATGAATGAGAAAAAAAGAGAACTTTCTGAGAACATGTTGAAAAGAGATAAACAAGCGAAAATACATAAGCTGGCAAGAAATATAATAGCAAATGTTCATGGATTTAAAAATAATCAGAAACTTACAGAAAAAGATATAACAAAACAAATAGAAGTAATACAGGAATTGATAAAAAATGGTTTATGGCCTGCTCCAGGTGGCGCTTGGTGTTCTGCTGGAGTTCCTATTTATGATAAAATGAGTGAATGTGGCGGTTATCCTACTTTTAAGCATTATGATTATAAAGGAGAAGATGTTACAGGCTTTGCAAATTTGGATTGTCAAACACCTTATTATTTCTGTTATCTTGAAAATGGCTCATATAACAAACCTGTTATTGACTATTTTATAAATTATATGATTGAACTTCAAAAAGATTATAATTTTGACGGATTTAGAGTTGATCATATAGACCATGTCGTTGATAAGGTATCGGAAAATAATGGTAAACCTATTAGTTATCGTGCCCCGCGTGTAGTGCTTGGAAAATTAAATTCAACATTAAAAAATAAAATACCTTATTTTGCTACTTTGGCTGAATATATGCTGTGGGATGATTATTTAAAAGAATACCATAAAGATATGAATTTTGATCTTTTATGGGGAAATGATATTGTGTCTCAGAGTGAAAAAAATCCTGAAAAAATTTGTGAAGATAATCAACATCTTGCAAACTATAATACTAATTTTAAACGAGGTGAAAAACTTTCGTATTTAAAAACATATAATAATCAGGATGGCGAATTTAGATGCATTGACCAATATCCCGGTCAATTAGGAGAAAATGGAGCTTTATTTAAATGGTTTAAATACAAATTTTTACCGGGAGGCAAATTTGCAAATAGACCGATGTTATATGTAGATGGTGATGAAAGTTATACAAGACGCGGAATTGAAAGTGTAATTGGTGAAGAAATGTCTATGCCCAGAGCCGGAAATTATGATTTTTATAAACAATTTAATGCAATAGATATTTTTGTAAAAAATACTCCGATAATTAATGGAGGAGAAGCGCAAATTATTGTTCAGGATGATGATGGGTTTGTATCATGGCTTATTTCAAAAGAGCCTGAAAGGACATCATATCTTGTGGTTGCAAATTACAAATATCAAACTGAAAGTGTGACAATGTTTGATGAAAATAATAACAGCTATTCTGAGATAATGGAAGGCAAACCTGTTTATGATAAAACAATCAATCTTCCTGCGGATTTTAAAATAACAAAAGAATATTATATAAATGACGGTGAATTTGTTTCAGTGCCGTTTGAAAATCAAAATTCGGCATTGCATTTTGATAAACTTGATGCCAGTGAATTTAGATTGTATGAAATAGAAAAATAAAAGTTGTCTTATTATTCTATTGAATTATAATATTTATATGAGGAGATTATTTTTATTATTTTTGTTAATATTTTTGGGTTGCAAATGTTTTGCATTTGATGTTGTTTATCCAAAAAAAAATAATGTAACAATAAATTCTAAATCTACTTTTTTTATAGGTTCATCTTTTACTTCTTTAAAAATTAACGGGAATGAAGTTCCACTGCATCCGTCCGGAGGATTTGCTTATGTTGTATCCTTGAATGAAGGAACAAATACATTTATTCTTGAATCAGAAAATGAAAAAAAAATTTTTACAATAACAAGACCTATAATTAAACAACCAAATTGGATTCCTCCAAAATTTTTCCCTTATGAAAATAAAAAATATTTTTATGTTACAACAGATAACTCACCTTTGAGGGCAACCCCTGTTGATTCAGGTATTAACAGAATGGCTCATTTACAAAGAAATGTTTTATTGACAGTTGATGGTGAAAAAAGCGGGTTTTACAGAGTTGTTTTGGCACAAGATAAATACGGCTGGATTGCAAAGACTAATGTAAAGCCATGTGAAAATTATGAATATGCAGTTTTAAATGGATACGATTTTGAAGAAGATAAAAATTATTATACTTATGTATTCCATTTTGATAAAAAAATACCTTTTGAAATAATTGAAAAAAATCCTATGACAATAAAGTTTTACAATGTAAAAGATAAACCGGATAACACTTTTACATTGGAATTTCCTGAAAATTTATATTTTGGTGATGAAAAACTAATAGGTTACGGAGGAGAATATATTGAAAATGATTTTATTTGGAAAATCCGAAAACCGTTAACAATAAATCCCAAAAAGCCTTTAAAAAATATTACAATAGCAATTGATGCAGGACATGGCGGTTCTGAATTTGGTGCTATTGGTTGTCTTGGTGATAAAGAAAAGGATATTACTCTTTCAATAGCAAAATTTCTTGAAACTGAACTTAAACACAGAGGCGCAAATGTTGTTATGACAAGGAATGATGACAGTTATGTAGGTCTGAGAGAAAGAGTTGATATTGCGAATTATACAGATTCAGCGGTTTTAATAAGTATACATGGTAATGCATTGCCTGACGGTTCTGATCCTAACAAAATATCAGGAACAAGTATATATTATTACTATAATCAAGCAAAGCCGCTTGCTGATGTTATTTTAAATACTATGACGACAAAACTGGGACTTAATAATGATAAAGTAAGACAGGCTAGTTTTGCACTCGTAAGAAATACAAATGCACTAAGTATACTAATTGAAACTGCATACTTGATTAATCCTTCGGATAATGCTAAACTTATATCGGAAGAATTCCAAATTGAATGTGCGAAATCAATCGCAGATGGTCTCGAAAAATTTTTTGTAAATAATAATTAACAAAAAAGCAATATTTATTCTGCAAAAATTTTTATAATAATGGAGGTTTGTATGTGTACATTTCAGCAGGCTTTAAGATTTTTTATCAATAAATTGAAAGGTGTTGACTACGGTGCTATATTTCTTAACGGTGAAAGAAAAATTGTTGAAAGTGACAAATTGCACAAACTAAACGTATTAATTAGAGATGAATTTGGTGAAAGTGGTAAAATTTCAGAAGGACAAGTCCAGCGAATTATGGATTTATCGCAGTCCTTAGGTAGATTTAGATACCCACACAAAATTCCTGCTCCAAGCAATGGGCCTTATAAATATTTTAATGCAAAAAACCATTATGGTACAAAAGTTTTTGATGATGATAGTAAATTATTAATTAGTGTTTCAGATAGAGTACAACTTCCGTCTTTTTATAAGTGTCTATCATATATATAAAAGTAAAGCGGAAATCCGCTTTACTTTATCAAATAGTTTAAAATAGTTCTGACGCCCGCTCCTGTAGCACCTGAAATAAATTCTTTTTGAGGTTTTTCGAGGTATGCTGTACCTGCAATATCTAGATGAGCCCATTTTGTTTTTTCATTTACAAATTCTTTCAGGAATAATGCTGCAGCAGATGCTCCGCCATAGCGTGAGCCTGTATTTTTCATATCGGCAATATCAGATTTTAAACTATCAAAATATTCTTTAAACATAGGCATTTGCCAGAAGTTTTCACCGGAATCTTTTCCGGCTTGAATTAATTTTGAAATTAAATCTTCGTCATTGCCCATAATGCCTGATGCAACTGTTCCGAGAGCAACCATACATGCTCCAGTTAATGTTGCAATGTCTATTACTTCATCTACATTGAGTTCGCAAGCGTAACATAAAGCATCTGCAAGGGTTAATCTTCCTTCGGCATCAGTATTATCAACTTCAATGGTCTTGCCGTTTTTTGCTGTTAAAATATCACCCGGCTTGTATGAAGAACCTGAAGGCATATTTTCGCAAGCTGCAATAATACCGTGAACTTCAATATTTGGTTTTAATTTTACCAGTGCCTGCATAACACCTAAAACGCAAGAAGCACCGGACATGTCATCTTTCATTGTTAACATAGAATTTGCCGGTTTTAAATCAAGTCCGCCTGAATCAAAACAAATACCTTTACCAATGATTGCAATTTTTTTCTTTGGATTTAGTCCGGTATATTTCATATGGATGAATTTAGGTTCGTGGATACTTCCTTGACCAACAGCCAGAAAAGCGCCCATATTCATACGTTCTATTTCAGGTTTTTCAAAGATTTTTGTTTCAATACCTTCAATATTTTGAGCAATTTCAGCTAATTTCTCAGGGGTAGCAATTTGGGCCGGTGTATTTGCTAAATCTCTTGTAAATTTCATAGCTTCACCGATAATAATACCTTCAGCTACATCGTTTTCCGAAAATCTCGCAAAAGTAATTTCATTGAGGTGATGAGATTTTTCAGATTTATATTTATCGTAAGCATAATCTGCAATCATTGCTCCAAGTGCTGCAGATTTACCATAGTCACAATTAACGTCAAAATCGAAGATAGCTTTTTGCGCTTTTATTTGATGTAATTTTTTTATTGCTTTAGAAACTGCTTCCCTCATTTTATTATGATCAAATTCTTCTCTTTTGCCAAAACCTATAACGAGAATTTTTTCTGCAGATAGATTTCCCAATGTATGAATAAGATATGTTTGTCCAAATTTACCTTCAAATTTATCTTTATCAACAACGAAAGTATTTACCAATTCTTGAGAAGTTTTTTCATTTTCAAATTTATTAATAACCAAAACTTCAACCGGAATATCCTTAACATTTTGTGAAACTTTAATATCCATGTTATCCTCCTATACGCGCATTATAACACTTATTATTTTTTTTGTAAAATTAAAAATTTTTGTACTATACAAAAAATTAAATCTATGTTACAATATTGACAGATGTAGTAGCTAAATATTTTTTGGGAATATATGCAATGATTTTCGAACAACATAAATAGACGGAAACCCGATAGGATAAATGTATCGGGCATTGCGTGTATTATTAAAAAATAGAAAAGGATAAGGTAATTTATGGAACCTTTATTAATTATTGCGATTATTGCGGTAATAGCTTTAATTGCGATGCTGTTTGTCCAGCATAGTAGGACAAAAGCCATGCTTATTTCTGTTGAAAAAGATAGAAAAGCATTGGAAGAAAAAGAAAAACTGCTCCTAAAGGAAGCCAAAATTAAAGCAATTGAGGAATTACAAAATGACAGAGAGAAATTAAACGAAGAAGAAAGAGAGAGACGTCAGGAAATCGCAAGACAAGAACAAAAACTTGCTAAACGTGAAGATATGCTTGAAGATAAGATTCAAGAATATACGGAAAAAGATATTCAGGCGCAAAAGAAATTAGACGAACTCCTTGAAAAAGAAGATTATTTGGCTGAAATTGTTCAAAAGCAAACGACAGAACTTGAAAGAATTTCAGGTATGTCTGCCGAAGATGCGAAAAATATGCTTTTAGAACAATTAAAGCAAAATCTTGCTCAGGAACAAATGCAATTAATAAGAGAAAATGAGGCAAAAATAAAGGAAATTTCCCTTGAAAAGTCGAAAGAAATTTTATCAACAACTATGCAAAGATGTATGATAGAACAAGTTGTTGAGACAACTGTTTCTGTGGTTGCATTACCGAATGATGAGATGAAAGGTAGAATTATAGGCCGTGAAGGACGCAATATAAGAGCACTTGAAACACTTACAGGAGTTGATTTGATTATAGACGATACTCCTGAAGCTGTTGTACTTTCAAGTTTTGATCCGGTAAGACGTGAGATAGCAAAACTCGCATTAGAAAAATTAATAGTTGACGGCAGAATTCACCCTGTAAGAATTGAAGAAATGGTTGAAAAAGCTCAGGAAGAAATTGACAAAAAAATATGGACAGAAGGTGAAAATGCAGCTCTTGAAATGGGCGTTATGGGTTTAAATAAAGAATTAATAAAGACACTGGGAAGACTTTATTACAGAACGAGTTATGGTCAAAATGTTCTTAAACACTCACTTGAAGTTGGACATATTGCAGGAATGCTTGCCGCAGAAATTGGTGCAAATGAGTCCGTTGCCAAGCGTGCAGGGCTTTTGCATGATATAGGTAAAGCCGTAGATCAAACTCAGGAGGGTACTCATATTCAACTGGGAGTTGAAATAGCTTCCAGATATGGCGAAAAACCGGAAGTAATACATGCCATAGAGGCTCATCATGATGATGTTGTTGCAAATACGATAGAAGCTGTACTTGTAAAAGTTGCAGATGCGATTTCAGCAGGCAGACCCGGAGCAAGACGTGATACGTTAGAAATATATATCAAAAGACTCCAAAAGATTGAAGAAATTGTAAATAGCTATGAGGGTATAAAACAATCTTTTGCGGTTCAAGCCGGCAGAGAGGTTAGAATAATTGTTGAAGCTGAAAGATTTGATGATCTGGCATCTCAAAAACTTGCCCGTGATGTTGCAAAACGTATTGAAGACGAACTTGATTATCCGGGACAAATAAGAGTAACTGTAGTTCGAGAATTTAGAACTACTGAAATAGCAAAGTAGGTATGAATAATTTGTCAAAAATTATAAAAATTATATTTTTCGGAGATCTCGTCGGCAAACCAGGAAGGCTTGCCGTCAGAGATTTTCTGGAAAATAATAAAAAAAATTATGATTTTGTAATTGCAAATGTTGAGAATGCATCACATGGTTTTGGTTTGACTGAAAAAAATTATAATGATTTGTCTGAATACGGAATAAATTGTATGACTTCAGGCAATCATATTTGGGATAAAAAAGAAATTTTTAATTATATTGAAAATGCAGATAAATTAGTTCGTCCTTTTAATTATCCGCTAAATACTCCGGGTTTTGGAAGTCGGATTTTTGATATTGGGGTAAAAATTGCAGTAATTAATATACTTGGGAGAGTATTTATGTCTCCGGTTGATTCTCAATGGAGTTCTGTTGTTGACGAAATAAAACGCTTGAAAGAAATTACTCCTATTGTAATAATAGATTTTCATGCAGAAGCAACAGCAGAAAAAATATGTTTAGCCAAATATTGTTCAAAATTAGGTGTAAGTGCATTTTTTGGAACTCATACTCATGTTCAAACTGCTGATGAACAAATTATGAATAATATGGGATATATTACAGATGCCGGTTTTTGTGGAGTGTATGATAGTGTTATAGGTATGGATTATCAAACCTCATTAAATAGATTTACAACGGTAATACCTGAGCGTTATGATGTAGCTGAAGGCGATATTACACAAATTAATGCTGTAGAAGTCGATATAAATTATGAAAACGGTTTTGCTACAGATATAAAAAGGATTTTTTTATTAGAAGATAAAGGAAATAAAGGAAATGAAAACTGATTTACATATTCATACATATTTTTCAGACGGTGTGTTTTCTCCCGAAAAGATTGTAGATACAGCATTGGATGTCGGTTTGCAGGCTATTGCTCTGACTGATCATGATAATATTTTATCATATGATATCGCAAAAAATTATTTAAAAAAGCAAAATAAAGAAGATAAATTGGAAATAATTCGTGGTATTGAAGTTAATACTTTATATAACAACTATGAAGTTCATATTCTTGGTTACTTTATGGATGTTAATAACAGTGATTTTCAAGAAATGTTAAAGTTGCAGCAACAAGCTCGTATAAAGCAAACAAAAGAAATAATATCACTATTATCCAAAAAAGAAGGCATAAAAATAAAATTTGAAGATATAAAAAAACTGGTTGCAGAAGGTGGAAGTATAGGACGTCCTCATATCGCTAAAGCAATTACCAATGCCGGTGGTACAAATAGTGTTATGGATGCTTATGCTAAATATATACATAATGATTCACCGGTTTATGTTCAGAGAAAAACTGTTTCTCCTCAAGATGCAGTTGAAATTATTTATGATGCGGGAGGAATTCCTGTGATAGCTCATCCGCATGATATTGATATTGCTGAAGATTTAATCAAAGAGCTTATGCAGTATGGTTTGCGAGGAATTGAAGCGTACCACAGAAAACATTCTCCTGCCTGTGTTGAATATTTTTCATCAATGGCTGAAGAACTGGGTTTAGTGGTGACAGGCGGTTCGGATTTTCATTGTCCGAATATAATGAATGGACAAATAATTTTAGGTAAAAATTTTGTGCCTGAATGGGTTTATGAAAAACTGATAGAAGAAAAGAAAAGAATAGATATGGCTTAATTATGGCTAAAAAACATTTTATCAAAATTGAATATTCTGTTTTAATGTGTTTTATTATAGGGATATTTTTGTTAATAGTTCCATTTTCGATAGGTAATACACGACAGGCTGGTTTTATTTCCCGTTGGAATGAAACATATAATAGAATTGATTATATGTTTACTGTTATTAATACTCATATTTCAACTGATATGATTAAAAGTATGAAAAAAGCAGAAACTCCCGCAGAAAGAGAAAAATTGCTTTTAATGATTATTAAGCCTTATTTAAGAATAAATACAGAAAATTCACATATCAAATACTATAATCCGAGATATAAAAATGGTAATAAACTTTCTAAAGGTGACTTGTATTATTTTGATGAAATATATTTTGCTAAAGATAAAACAATTATTGGTATTAAGGATATTCAATCTGAAACCAGTGATGCATTTTTTATGATGATGTTTGATATTAATGGCATTTTGCCTCCTAATAAGTGGGGCTATGATATTTTTGGTATAAATATATATGATGGCGGCAGGATAGAGCCTTTCGGATTTGACAGTGATATGTCAGATTTGGTTACTGATTGTTCTTCTAAAGGAACAGGCATAACTTGTTCATATTATTACAAAATAGGTGGCAGATTTGATGATTAAAAAAGTTTGTGTTTTTGCATCATCGTGTAATTTTCTTGAAAAGTTTTATTATGATGAAGCAGCTTGTTTAGGAAATTTGCTTGCTGAAAATAATTTAGAAATGGTGTATGGCGGCAGTTCTTTAGGATTAATGTGGGCTTGTGCGGAGCAAGTCAAAAAACGTGATGGTAAAATTATTGGAGTAATGCCTGAAAAACTTTATAATATGGGTGTTTATACTGATGAATGTGTAGATTTGGTTATAACAAAAGGTATGCGTGAGAGAAAAGCCAAAATGGATGAACTTTCCGATGCAGTAATTGCTCTTCCAGGTGGTTTTGGCACTTTGGAAGAACTTGTCGAGATGATTGTTCAAAAGCAGCTGGGATATAACCAAAAACCTATTGTGATTTTGAATGTAAACGGATATTATGACAAGATGCTGGCATTTTTTGATAATATAATTAAACAAAATTTTGCAAGAGAGACTTCCAGAGAGTTGTATTATTCTGCAAAAAATTCTATTGAAGCAATAGATTATATAAAAACATATAAGCCAAAAAATATTGTAATTTCAAAATCGGAAATTTATGAAAGATAAACTCATAATTTTGATGTATTTTTTATAATTTTGTGTTAGCATAGTTAAAGGAGGGGTAAATGTTTGAAATTAAAACTCAGGCTTTTTTTGCAGCGGCTCATCATTTATTGAATTATGAAGGCGAATGTGAAAATCAGCACGGTCATAATTGGATGGTTGAAGTTTATGTTACAGGGGATACTCTTGATAAGAGTAATATATTGATTGATTATAAAGTTTTAAAACGTGAATTAAAAAATGTTTTGGATTTACTCGATCATAAAGATATAAACGAGTTGCCTGAATTTAAAGGAGAGAGTCCTTCAAGCGAAATGATAGCTCAATTTATATATAATAAATTGAAAGATAGAGTAGTACAATTAAGTAAAGTAACAGTGTGGGAAACTCAAACCTCATGCTGTTCGTATTTTGAATAATGAATATAATACAAGCTATATTAATGGGAATAGTTCAAGGTTTGAGCGAATTTTTACCTATATCGAGTTCTGCTCATCTTGTTTTTGCATCTAATTTTTATAAAGTTTTAGAAGGCATAGATATTGTTCAAAATACTAATGAAGAAGTATTTTTTGATATTATGGTTCATTTAGGAACTTTAGTATCTGTTCTGATATTTTTTAGAAAAGATATTTTAAATATTTTAAAAGCCTTTATAAAAGGATTAAAGACTGGTAAATGGGATGATATTGAAGCAAAATTAGGTTTATATATTATAATAGGTACTTTTTTAACGGTTGTTATGGCATATCCTTTAAATAATATTGCTGAAAGATTGGTATATTCTCCTTCAATAGTAGGATTATTATTAATTTTTACAGGTTTTTTGTTGATTTATTGCGAAATAAAATCAAAACAGGTTAAAAACTATAGTCCCAATATAAATTTAAAACAGTCAATTTTTATAGGTTTAGCGCAAGGTTTAGCTGCTCTTCCGGGATTTTCTCGTTCTGGGTGGACTATTGCAACAGGATTATTTTTAGGCTTAGATAGAACGCTTGCTGCAAGATATTCTTTTTTGTTAAGTGTTCCTATTATTTTTGGCGCTTCGATGTTTTATCCTGTTATCGAAATTGATTTTTCAGAAACTATTAATTATAATTGGACAGCAATTATGATTGGTACAGTTGTATCCGGTATCGTGGGATATTTGTGCATAAAATATTTTATGAAATTTATTTCTCGATTTTCGTTAAAACTATTTGGATATTATTGTATTTTTGCAGGTTTTTTTGCATTCGTTTTTTTTAAATTTTATGGTTAAAATATATGTAAAAAAATGTAAAATAAATAAAATACAGGTGACAAAAAATAATATTTAGGAGTGTTGATATATTGACATCGGTGTGGAGTAAAAATGATATTACCTTTAAATAGCGCTAATATAAGTTTTTCTGCGGATAAAAAAGATGAGAAAGCTCTGGAGTATTCTCATGACACGCTTTTGAAGAATAATTTATTAAACAATACTTTGATAGGTGTGGACAAATTTACTAATGCTTTTACTGTTTATCCGGCAAAAGGTATGAAGGGAAGTAAAAATGCCAATTTTTATGAATTTTTAACTATGGGTACTGTTCCGTATTTGGTTGGTAGTGGTATGATGATGGCAGTATTTAATTTGGCGAATAAACACTATTCTCCGTTCCAAACATCAGAAGCCGCAAAAATAGGCAATAAATTGGCGCTTGGAGTTTTATTTTACGGAATAATGAAAAGTATTTCAAAATTATTTGTAAGTTTGCCCATTAGAGCATTTACAGGTATTGATACAGAAAAGCCTTATGCAAAAGTTATATATGAACTTCCCGATGACATAAATGACACTGATATCACGAGTATAGAACATCATAAAGTGTTTGAGAGCGTTGAATTTCCAAGATGGGATTTGTTATATGGAGATGAGAAAAAAGGTGAAAAGCGAAATGTATATTATGATAAAATTGCAAAACGCTTAGGCATGGGTGCAAATCTTAATGATTCAGATCAAGAGGTTAAGCCAAGAATAAAGGAAATTGTTGTGAAAGCAAATTTAGCTAAAAATATTTCCTCATATATGTGGGCAGCTTGCGGTGTAGCTCTCGCATTTCAGAAACCTTGGGAAGACTTTTTTAATGTGATGACTTTTAAATTTTGGAAAGGTAAAGAATTTAAAAAAACAATAGAGTCGTTTGGAAAAAGTTTTGTGAATAGTGCAAAAAATATGTGGTATGGCGAAGGTAAAGGTATTCAAAAACATGCAGGGAAAATACTTGTAGGGACTGCTTTATTAACTTCAGTTTTGGGTGTATTAAATTCACTTCACAGTTCAAAGTCAAATTCTATTAATTCGAATTTGATAGATAAAAATTCAAAGTATGTGGTAAATTAATATGGGAACGAATTTGATTCAAAATTACATATCATCGAGTCAAACGGTTAAGCGGCCGCCCGAAGTTTCTGTACCCCAAAAAGAGAGACCTAAGTTTGATATTCAACATGAACTTGATAATAAGACATTTATAAAACCGTTGCCGGGAAAAGGCAGACTTTTAAAAGATAATTTGTTTAACGCACCGAAAGTAATGTTTGATGATTTTGTTTATAATGCAAAAGCGTTCGGACATGCAGTGAAGGGAGATGCAAATGACCATGAATTAGGAAAGTTGAATGATGTAGGTTTACTGCTCGGTGGATTAGGTATTGCATCTTATTTGATGACCAAAAAAGTTACTCCTATGCGTAAAGGTATGGAATTTGTAGGTTTTGGAGCATTTATAACTTCTATGGTTTTGTGGCCGAAAATTGCGATTCAACTTCCTGCGTATTTGATTCATGGTGTAAATGTTCAAAAAGGTTATCAAGATAGTTTTGGAAGAAAAAAACCATTTTATCAAGATCCTCAATTTATTCCGTGGGATTTATATTCAGATGATGAAATAAACAAAATTGGGGATAGGTTAGGTGTTCCGAAAGATATTCCAAACAGGAGAGATTTTATTCAGGAAAGAATGCGTAAACTTGCAATTCAAAACAATACACTGTGGATGCTTACTGCGGGTATAGCAACTCCTGTTATGACTGGTCTTATTTGTAACAGTATTGAGCCTTATCTTTTAAAGCATTTTGATAAAAAGCGTAACAAAGAAGCTGATGCAATTATTTCTAATATAGATAAATCATCTAAAAAATATGAATCCAAAGATATTACGGAAGGGATTAAATCTATAATAAGCAAATATAACGGAAAAGAAGTTAATCAAGAATTGGTCGAAGAATTGTATGAAACATTGTCTGTAGAT
>Ga0247610_10002847_pt1 | contig 19498 bp, 23 predicted proteins | sample 174DNAGHGhighgp2_FD_193483 | JGI IMG/M metagenome (GOLD analysis project Ga0247610, IMG submission 193483) | Sheep rumen microbial communities from Palmerston North, Manawatu-Wanganui, New Zealand - 1742 DNA GHGhigh gp2 | ecosystem: Host-associated > Mammals > Digestive system > Stomach > Rumen...
TCATGATATTATAACATAAAAACTGGGGAGACATTTTTTGCCTTCCCAGTTCTCATTTTGTATGTTGTTAAGAGTTTCTCTACCAAGTTAAACCATCCATTTGTTGGATTATTTTTCGGTAAAACGTGCTATAATTTTTCATCTTTTCTGAAATGGAAATGAAGAAGTGAAAGTATCCCAATCGGTAGAAAATAAACACACCACGCAACAAGAGCAAGCCTTCCGCCGACTCCGTTACCACCAGAGGACATTCTCACGAACATTCCCGTAATTGGCATAAACGTACAACTAAAGTAAAACACTCCGTGTATCATCATTAGTGCTCTGAGCCACTTATCTATCCTGTTCTTATGCTTCATTGATAGTCCTGTAAAGAAGGTAGAAAGCGCCATTACACCGTAGCCAAGCAGATCGTAGTTAAAAATAAGCCCAAACTTATTGAATTCTAATAGCTTTGACGCTTGTTCGTTCAATTGTTCGTTATTTACCGTAGTCAGCTGTGAAAAATAAACAAGCATTATAAACGTACCATACACCGCCGCTAGAATCAAACCTATATTAGCAGCAACTTTGCGGTCACCTTCGCACTCGTTATTTAGACCTGCCGTCATCATGATAAAACCTATCGGCAGAATAAGGCAGACAAAATAGCCTCCCATAGAAAAATTGATCAGCAGAAATATCGCAAATAGAAATACTGTCACTGTTACAATTGCTGAACCAGTTTTAGAAATCATCTTGTTCATATCAAATCTACTCTCTCCTATAAATACCATTTGTTTTTTTCATTAATCTACATTATAGACTTGTGACATTCTTCTTTGTAGTGAAAAAAGATATAACTACAATATGATTAAAGTCATATTCTTTAGAAGTAAACAAAAAGAAGCTTATAAAAAGCTCCTTTAATACCTGTTTAGATATCTTCCAAGTTAATCTTTCTTCGGGAGTTTGCTGATATACTCCTTTGCATTGATCATCAGCAGGATTGAAAAAAAGAAAGTGATAAACATAGGTACTACTGCAAACCCCGCACTTATTTCTCCGTTGCTTTTCAGCACCAAAGTTGCCGCACCTAAGGTATACCCGCAGCAGATCATTTCCAGACCGAACAATATTGCTGCTCTTATTATCGCCTGTTTTTTTTGCTTTTCGGCATAATCCGCTACCATTGTCAAAGTTTCTTTCATGTCTTCATTCATATTCTCATTCTTCCTTTCCCCATTTAATAGTTCACGGATGTCAACGTCGTAATAATCCGCCAGTTCAACGAGAATGCTTATGTCCGGCATCGTGTTGCCATTTTCCCATCTTGAGACAGATCTTGAGGACACTCCAAATTTTTCCGCGAGTTCTTCCTGGGATATTTCTTTTTCCTTCCTAAGACTCTTTAGAAATGCTCCGATCTTAATCTGATCCATATCTTTTTCCTCCTCTGCAGGGCAACGATAACACAATCCTACTATCAGCAACATGACAAAGGGTGAGAATTGCCGTTTTTTCTGACCGGACATTCGTGTCCTGTATCAGTTTTTCCTTTTCAACACTGAGATTGCCGCATAGTGCAGAACATTAAAGCTGTCAGGTACTGCCTCTAAAAGCTTTCTATGTTCAGCATCCCATCTTGCCAGTTCTTCAGGCGAAAGCGAAGCACCGACACCTCTGCAGGCAATCATACGTCCATGCCACGTCTCCCTTGTAAAAGGCACGTTAAGATCATACTCTTCGTGTTCTTCCATGTTGAAATAATCGTACATAACATCCGGAATATGGATAGGATGCTTTGTCTCCCCGCCGCCTGTCCAGTCAGGATTAAACTTATGTATCAGTTCCTCGCTCCTTCCGGCAATCTCATCTTCAAAAGGCAGCCACGCCATGTAAAGGATTACCAGCTTCCCGTCTTTCCTGAGAAGCCTGTGTAATTCCGGGGCAACTCTCACGTGATCAAAATACCAGAAACACTGACATGCGGTGATCACATCAAAAGAATCAGCCGGATAATCGATCTTCTCTGCTGAAACTGCCTTAAAATCGATATTCATGCCCGCTTCGGAAGCGAGCCTTTTTGCCTGCTCTATCTGTTCAGGTGAAATATCGGTTCCAGTCCATTCTGCACCGTACTTATACATATTGCGCGGTAATACGCCTGTACCGGTTCCAAGATCCAATACCTTCTGTCCCTCGATGCAAAGACCTCTGTCTGCAATCTTTCGGTAAAACTCATCAGGATAGATATCCCTATATCTCGCATAATATTCAGAGGTTCTTCCCCAGTCAAAAGCTTTACCTGCATCTATTCTGTTATCTTTGATCTCCATACTTTTGTACCTCCTTATCTGATTATCTGCTCACATTTTAAGCATTTCACGAAGGATTTTATTTACTCCCCTGGCTGACACAAGCTTATTTTCAAGTCTCCCGGCATTTTCAGCTATTTCGGAGGAATTGATTAGTTGCTCCGCGACAGCAGCAATCTTTGAAGAACTAAGCTCCTGATATGGCATTGCTGCTCCGGCTTCATTATCCACAACACTTTGCGCATTTCTAAATCCTTCCACAAGGATTCTGCATCTGCCCGAAGAACCTGCTGTTTCAGCCATGGCTGCCATTGGAACCACTAAAGCTCTCATTTCCAATTCCTTATTTATTGAAACATTGTTGTTATCAATGCCAAAACAACTGCAACGCACAAGATCATTACAAGAATACTTATGGTAATGACTACCTTCCGGATTTTCTTTACTCTCTCCTTATTCATATTTCCTATGTACTGAAGTATCCTTTTAAGGCCTGTACCGGATACTACAATACCGATTATTGCAACAAGATACGTGCTCTGTCTAAGATGAGAATATCTTAGGAAAATGTCATCCTCCGGAAGGATCGCTACTGCGAACGGTATCATGCTTAAAACAATGAACAGTATTACCGACGCTATAATATTCGCATAAAGCCCCTTAAGTATTATTTCTTTTTCCTCATCCGAATAATCCGCCACCCTTTCAAGGGTGTCTTTCATCTCCTCTGTCATATTCTCACTTTTCCTTTCTCCGTCAATGAGCTCACGGATATCCACATCGTAATAATCTGCAAGCTCAACCAAAATTGACAAGTCCGGCATATTATTGCCGTTTTCCCATCTGGACACCGTCCTTGCAGCAACACCAAATTGTTCGGCAATTTGTTCCTGTGTCAGATTCTTTTCTTTTCTGAGTTCCCTTAAAAAAGTGCCAATCTTAACCTGATCCACTAATGATTACCTCCCTTCGATGCTGCTATTGTCTCCTGTCCGATCCGCATTTAACACGACATAAAGTGAGAAAAAGCCGTATTTCATGCACCGGACATTGTATGTCCTGTCAGAAACTTGGTATTTTACCCCAATTTCTGATACCCTTTAGCCGATTATGCTGGAAGTTAATTCTTCTTAAATAGTATATTGTTTACCTGCTCTGTGAGGTATAACTCCGTGTCTGTCTCTAACAGATTATAGCTGTCTATCACAGTTTTATCATGCATTTTCAGCACTTCCTCGTATCCGTAAGCCGTATCCTTCTTCTTTGGAAATCGTATTGAACTGTTAAAACTGCCTACATCCATGAGCCCATGTCTGCGGCAGATATCTATCCATTCATCCCTTGTATAAAACTTGATATGACCGTCTTTCTTAAGCCGCATGAAGTCGTCAACGAATCTTTCCGTATCACATTCATTAGGGCAGGGGTCTGATATGAACAGCATCCCACCACTTTTCAAAACCCTGCTCACCTCTCCGATACTATGCTCTATATCAGGGAAATGATGCAAAGCATATCTTGTTACAACCAGATCGAAAGATTTCTCTTCGAAAGGAAAATCAATCCCGTCATAACTTATAAACGACAGATTCTTTATCCCTTCAGAATCTGCCCTCGTGCGATTTGTTTCAAGAGCAGCATTCACGATATCCAGACCGATAACTTCACATCCGGGATTGTTCTTCGCGATAGGAAAAGAAAGATACCCGCTCCCGGTTCCAAGATCAAGGATTCTCATCCCCTCACTGATCTTTACAAATTCAAGTATCTTATTAAGATGCTCTGAATCCTGAGTCTGCCTGTTATAGAATGTGCCCGCTGCGAAGCTTTCCTCAAAGCCATGACGTGTTGATTCGATACTCGTGGCAACGGGGAGATTTATCCAAAGTTCTGTTCGAGTCTTACTCTCACGCATCGATTTTATGACAAAAGCTTTTGGATCGGGATAAACAGTCAGGTCATCCTCTTCACCCTTATCAACACGCACCGGGAATGCAAGCTTCTCTTCATCGATTGAGAACCGGGCATCAACATCCGAACGGTTTCCTCTCGGATCGAGGCGTATCCACTTATTGAATTCGTTCAAATAAACGCCAATCAAGCCGTGACATATATATACAGGATCAGCCTCATCATCGAGGATGAGCTTCTGATAACATAAGCCTGTCGGAACACCTTTACATCGAAGAAGTGCGGCAAGCAAATGAGACTTGGCATGACAGATACCGTGACCGATCTTCATAACATCGGAAGCACTGACTGCTATCTCATCTGCATTAATGTCAGCCGAATGCGGATAAGTGTCCCTTACGTACTCAAAGGCATGTCGGACAAAATCCGTTTCAGAGGAAGCCTCGCCAAAGAGCGTGTCCGCGAGAGCCTTGATCTCCGGCTTATTAAAGTCAATCACATCATCATATTTTAAATATATTTCTATGTTGTCTACGTAGGGGCTGACCATTTCTTTCCTCGGTTAAATCTGAAAGGTATTCATTAGGAAGCGGTGTCCTTGTTTGGAGTATATCTGCCTTGTAAGAGCTGTATAGCCTCATCAACGGTGATCGTCTTTGCGTAACGCGTTCCCCACATGAATTCGTTATAATACTTATAGGCGGTTTCCTTATCAAAATAGGGATTATCGTAGGTTGAGTTAGTGTAAGACGGAACAAATATATTGAAGCCTTTCTCGAAACCGCTCTTGATCGTCGCATCCATGCAATAGTCTGTAGATACACCGACTGCGATGATATCCTTTTCGTCCTTGGACCTCAGATATTCCGTTAATCCCGTCATAGGATGGAACGCGCTGTTTACATTCTTTTCAAAGCACCTTTCACCGTCTCTCGGAGCAAACTCCTCGTATATCTCATAGTTTTCCGTAGATCTGTCAAGGTCAGTACCAGGGCCGTCATCGTGCTGTACATATACAACCTCGATATTGTTTTCTCTTGCCGTTGTGATCAACTGTTTAATATTCTTTCTTACCGTATCGAATGCATAAAGACTCGCGTCAAAACATCCCTTTTGCGTATCTACAACCAGCAGTATCATATATTTCTCCTTACCATAATAAAATAACTTCCAATTTTACTGTCCAAGGACACTCTTTATTACCTGACAACACTCCTCCGGCAGCTGCATCTGCGGGCTATGTCCACAGCCATCGACAAGATACATTTATATCAGCTGGTATGTTGCTTTCTTAAACATATATTTTCCAAATTCAAATTTCTTGGGATTCACCTTATTTGCCAACTCACTTGCAATGATAAAGTCTGATGTTACCTTTACAAGCATTTGTTTTTCTCCAATTTCCACAAGATAATATGTGGACATATCGTTCAGGTAATCTGCTCCCTGAATAATTCCGGGTGCAACAATAAAGTCTGTCAGCCATTCTGCCTTACTCATCTTTTTACTTCGAATGAGTGGATAAATTGCGTCAGCATTGCCAAATTTGGCAAAACACGCAGCATCCCTTTTATCTCTGCATTTACCGGTGATCTCATATGAATCAAGGTCGATAGCTTCTTTTGTTTCGTTAAAGCTGAGCTTCTCATCCTCGTCCAAAAGATAATCCACACTGACGCCAAGAAGCTGTGCCATAACCTTCAGATTATTTACATCCGGCATTCCTCTATCAGCCTCCCATTTTGCAATCGCCGATCTGGATACACTCATTTTTTCGGCAAACTGCTCTTGGGATAATCCGGCTTCTTTTCTCGCTTCCTTTAATTTTTCTCCAAATGTCATGATGACGACCTCCTTATAATAATTCCGTCAAAAACGGTTTTGTTTGTGGTCTCATCGTAGACCTAATTTTCGGTAATAGTAAAGGGACGCTCTGTAACACCTATGTTACTCTCCGTAACATTGCATTTTTCGGTGCCAAAGTTCAAACGATATATACTGGAAGATAATGATATTATAACATAAAAACTGGGGAGACATTTTTTGCCTTCCCAGTTCTCATTTTGTATGTTGTTAAGAATTTCTCTACCAAGTTAATCTGATCATACTTCCATGGATGATAATCGTATCTTTTTATATGCATTTGACTTAGTATTTGGATGCGGTTCTAATCCGGTTACTGTTATTTCGTTCTTTCCTGGCCCATATGACCAATATATCCTTCCTGCTCCGGGAGTGTTATTCTCCAAATACGATTGCCATACTTTTTCTCCATATCTCTTTGACATTTCTGGTACTCCCATGCGTACTTCCCACATATTCAGTCTGCGAACTCTGCCAGATTGATAGGCTCTGACGCGATACCTTTCTTCAGATTTTCCATCGATTTATCTATCATCTTCAACGTATTCTCATCGATTTCAAATGGTTCTACTAAGACTCTGGGTTCTAGTTCGATCCGACCATTTGGGAACTCTATTACATGATAGTACTCATAGGAAGATCCTCTGAGTGTAATCCTTTTCTTTGTGTCTATTTTTGCATCATACTCTTTTATAGCTTCCATTTAATATCCTCCACGGTGGGTATTCCTACTTAAATCATGCTGCAATCTTCCCCTATTGTCAACTCTCTATTAAACGATTTTTGTGGATTGTTAAGAGCTTCACTACCAAGTTAAACCATCCATTTGTTGGATTATTTTATGGGTTATAGTGCTATTGTCGCCACTATGACATTAATCGTTCCATGCAAAAACCAGCTTGGAATAATGCTCCCACCAAATTTTTTTTCGTTCATCCATCCCTGGAACCACCCAAAAGCACCGGGAAGCATAGTCATTACTATAGCCACAGGTATATTGTGTGTTGCTAAACCAAAAGGAATTCCGTGCATCATGCCAAACAGGATCGCCTGTATGATATTGCCGGTGATGAACCCAAACTTTTCTCCAAAACGTTTTAATAAAAAGCCCCTGAAGACTATTTCTTCGGATAATCCGGTACGGATAAAGCCATATGCCAGCACAGCAGGAAATGCAGCAAATCCTTTGCCGGCAAAGTCACTGCCTGCGGTGGTCACCCCTTCAGGAAGGAAACGGATTGCAAATGACGTTAAGCCTATATACAGTCCCGTAGCAACAAGGATTGCACATGCTGTTCCCCTCCATTTTCCTTCATGCTTGATCTTTTTAATTCCTATCCACTTAAAAAAGTTCTGTTTTCTCCTGGCAAATATCAGCCAAAAGATCAGCGGAATCAAAGAAAATAGCAATACCTGTACTAATGCGCCAACGAATTCATTAATAAACATTCCAAACATACCTCGCGTCTTTCCACTTCCATCGTCAATAAAACTGAAATATACTCCGAAATAACTTACTATCGCATCATCCCGGCATACCTGGATTCAACTGTCTATAAAGAACTGTTTTTCTTCTGCTTTCTCCGAATCAGGAATACAATACATGCGCCAATTACTACACCGATCGTGTTTAAGATCAAATCATCAACATCCGTATGTCTTCCGAGGAAAAAGAGCTGAGTCACTTCGATAAGCAGAGTAAACCCGGCACCTGCTAATATAGTCTTTTTAATCGTATCAAGTTTTCTGAAGCAAATTGGCCATACGATCCCAACCGGTATGAACATTGCAATATTCGCAATAATATTCATCTGCCAACCATGATACCGGTCAACAAGAAAGTAAAACGGAATGATATTGATCATATCACGTATATCATCTTCAAAGCCTACCCTTAATGTCTGTATCTTTCCATTCTCAAGATGGAATTCGAAGCATACAAATCTGCAAATAACAACGATACACACATACACCAAAAGCAGCTGGATTTCACGCTTTACTGAAAATGTCTTCAATCTTATTGCTATGATACATCGAGTAATAATCCATATTATTGTTATAAATAGAAAAAGTTGAAAATATGTTATCTCAATCATGAGCTGTTTATTCCTTCCAAACATTTGTAGGATTTTTTTCCGATATAATTTACCATCGCATCATCCCAGTAGATCCTAGTTTCTCAAAACAATATCGAAATATCACCATACATAATAATTCTTATGATTCCGATAACAACAAGGTGAGCGGGATAGTAAATATAGAAAAACCATTTTAGCCATTTAGCGCTTCCCCTTTGACCGTTATAACGTTTCATAAGAGGATAAACCAAGACAACAAACAATTCTATAATCCCGTAAACTTTATTTACGAAGAAAAATGACACTACTGCATACAACAGAACCCACATCATCATGACAAGCGTCTGTTTCTTCAAATCACCACGATGTCTATATATGCCCATAATCGCCAATACAGCGATACAACTCCAATCCGCAGGAAAAGCACTCCATACAAGGACAAAAATCAGAATATGCTTAAGTACTTTGTATCGAATCTCCGTATCTTGAAGCCATAACACTAACACTGCTATAAACAGGGGGTACATTACGCTTGTCTGGTTAAAGATACCCATCTTAAGCGGAACGAAGTTCATTCCGAAAGCAAAACAGTACGCAAAATGAGAGATTATAGCAAATATACCCAGTCTTAGCAGATACCTCTTTATATTATGAGTGTAATGATATCCCTCTGCAATAAAAAACCACATGATTGGTGCCGTCAGTCTACCTATTATGTGTAACGCAATCGGAAAGGACTGCGCCGGAAATGATGGATAAATTAAATCTGTTGCATGATCTATTGTCATGGCAATAATTGCTAATATTTTTAGATGATTGGAGTTTAATTTCTTTTCCATCCTTACCCTCATATTCCGTAAAACTGAAAGATATTTTCAGAGATATCTTACTATAACGTCAATCCGACAAATTTGAATTTGTATTTATCCTATAATCGATTTGCTTTCAATAAATGCTGCTATTAACATAAGTAACATTCCACAAACTGAACATATTATTTCTTTTTTATTCCATTTAATATCTTTCATCTTTTTTGTTATAGTTTTATTCTTAATGGACATTACCAATGATTTATTTGCTAGTGAGCAAGTTATTAATAACATACCATATAATTCAACTAATCCTGCTCTTTCAGTTATATGAAACATTGAAATAATTCTTTCTAATAAAGGAACTGATTCAGTTTTAAAAGAAAAAGACCAAGTACCTAATGTTATCGCAGAAAGCAATATCAAAACAATAAAAACTAAATATGATAGTGATAAATATTGTTGCTGATCATTATTTTTCTTACTAAATAAACTACCAATAAATATAGCAACCACACTAATCATATTCCAAGCAAATATTTGAAGAGTACATATAATAATATTCGAAGAAGTATTAAAATTTGTTCCATTATTTTTATTTAATAAAAACCCTTCTGGTAACAAATAATAGCTTAATATTGTTACTCCAAAGAATACTAATAAGAATATTATTGTTAAAGTAATTATTCTTTCAAATAACTTATCTGATGTTAATTTTTTTCTTATCATAATACCTGTCTTTTCTTCAAATTACTATTAATCGTGCATTAAACTGAAATATAATCGTTATTGGGAAATACTCCTTAATTAACTATATACTTCGAAAACTCTCTGCCACCCGGTCCAGCAGCTGCATCAATTCTTTCTCATCTTCCGTTCCCTGCATACTCTTCGGATACACCACGCACAATCCCGCCTGGTTAAACACATCTTCGTCTCTTTCAAATGCGTAAAAATACATCAGCTCCTTAAAATAATCCATCTTCGCCTTAAACAGAAATTTGCCTTCCAGCGGTGTTAATTCGATGGCATCCTTCACCGTACCTTTTTCGTTATATTCGTCGATCGCACAATACGGAACATCATCATCCTGAATCGCGACATACGGTTCGTCTGCTTCACTGCCGTGCTCTTTGTCCGGCGCATAGACGCTGACCAGTTCCACTTCCCCTGCATGCGATCTAACCTGCTTAAATGCCGTATCAATATCATACGCAAGCTCCAGAACTTCATCCTCTACCGTGTGTGTCTGTCCCGTCAGCTGGATCTGCCTTTCCAGCTTCGGCTCTTCCTTTATCTTCTTTGCTTTTTTACCGAAAAACCACATAATCCCACCTCATAAATCATCTTTTTCATCTGCACTTGATCTCTTCCATATATTTCAGCGGTACCGCATCTCCCTTAGTGCATTAACCTGGAATTTTCCCGATTATCACTTGTGGCAATTTCCGTGCCCACACTCGTGATCGCCATGCCCACATTCATGTCCTTCTTCATTGCCGTGATGGTCACACTTAGCATCGGGATCGTATTCAAGTCTTCCTTCTGCAAGAGCCTGAGCTGCCTCATCAGCATCTCCCTGAACACCACCATAGAGCTTAATGCCTGCCTCAGCTAAAGCCATCTGAGCTCCCATGCCAATTCCGCCACAGATAAGAACATCGACTTTTGCACTGCCCAGAACACCAGCTAAAGCTCCATGTCCTTGGCCATTTGTATCAATAACCTCACTGTTGATTATCTTTCCATCTTCAATGTCATATATCTTAAACTGCTCTGTATGACCAAAGTGCTGAAAGATCAATCCGTTTTCATATGTAACTGCAATTCTCATAATGTGTAATTTCTTTCCGTCTTATATCTAAATGAAATTATATCGTGCAAGTAAAGGAGACTTGATAACTATAATAACTACAAGAGTTTTAGAAAACTTAGTCAGCCCCCATACTGCTTGTGCCAGAATTTATCTAAAACCATAGAAGAAAATTCCGACCCCCGCAGAAATGATGATCAGTAAAATTGGAGAGATTCCATTCTTCTTTATTTTTCGGGATCCCCAAAAAACAGTGCCAAGTATTATCACCAAAAAAACCGCAATGATATCTATTCCCGAAATCATGCTTCCACAACAGTTCTGAAACATCATATAGATGCCCATTGCCATTATTATTCCGATAATGCAAGGTTTCATTCCGCTAAGCATTCCTTGAAAATATCTGTTGCTGATAAATCTCCTGAATATCGCCATTACCAATATGATTATCAGAAACGCAGGGAGCACAACTGCCAGTGTAGCAATCAGCGCTCCAAGAATCCCTCCCTGAGTACTGCCGACATATGTTGCCATATTGACCATCAATGGACCGGGCGTACTCTCACTTACAGCAATCATATGAGTAATCATTTCGTCATCCATCCAACCGTAAGTTAGTACGATCTCACGTATCAGAGGTATCGATACATACCCCCCTCCAAACGAAAAGAGTCCGACCTCAAGAAAAGCAATAAACAGTTCTAAATAAATCATTTTACTGCCGACTCCTTTCCTTTTCGATTATGTATCGCATAGAAGACCAAGCCTGATACAGCACCCAAGAGCAGTATCACCAAAGATGAAATGTGCAAGGCCAGGAAATTTATGACAAGCATGCTGATCAGAGCGGCAATCATTATGATGATCGGGAATGGTTTTTTATCCATTTTCTTAATCATCTTTATTGCTGCGTCCATTATTAAAATAGCAACAGCAATCTTGATACCCTGGAAAGCATTTGATACCCACTTTATCTCCAAAAATCGTTCCAGGAATTGTGAGATTAGAAAAACTATACAGAAAGACGGCAGTATCATACCGAACGTTGCAATAAGTGCTCCCGGTATTCTTCGTAATTTGTAGCCAACATATGTTGCCAGATTGATTGCTATCGGACCGGGAGTGGATTCTGCTATTACGGTTATATCCATCATCTCTTCGTGGGTGATCCATTTTTTCTTCTCTACGCAGATATCTTCGATCAGTGCCAGCATGGCATAGCCACCGCCAAAGGTAAACAGCCCGATTTTAAAGAACACCAGAAAGAGTGATGACAATACTTTCACAGATCCCAGCCTCCTGCTTTATTTTCGTTATGATATCCGATATTTTCTATACTTAATACATCGCTAATCACTTCAGTGCTATACCATCCTTAATCTTCTCTTATCGTTCTAAGTTATTCTGAAAGATAATGATATTATAACATAAAAACTGGGGAGACATTTTTTGCCTTCCCAGTTATCATTTTGTAAGTTATTTTTAATTATTTCACTATCAAGTCAAACCATCCATTTGTCGGTTTATTATCTCCTCTGGGAACTCGTTATCTTTCACCTCCGCAATTAAATTATCTATATGTCCTAACACGCATAAATAGAGTTTGTGTTTAATCATTGAGTTTTTCTTTTACATAAGACAACAAAATTGTTTCAAAATGTGATCAATGTTTTATAAATTGACAGCGATAAGCTGTCACTCTGCAACTGTGTATATACAGTTGCTATGCTTGCGACTACTCACTAATGAAAAATACTTAGATACAAAGCTATAATAGCCTACCCTGTTAAAACTTATATATAATCCGCTTTTGTAAGTTTACTATTTCGGCTATTCATTTATAATTATGTGCTGTTGATCATCCGTTTTGATTATGATCTGGTTCAAAACTGCACTTCATCGATCCGCTTTTTTTATATTCCCCCCTTTCATTCATCCATCAAGGTGGATCAATTTACATGTTGTATTTGCCTTGACTGATTCATGTCAGTGGTAGTTTTATAGCTAAGAGGATCGATGGAATAGAATGGATTTACCTATACCCCTGTCTCATTGTAACGTGATGCTTATTAAAATGCCGTGGCTTTATCATGGATTCATAAAAGGCCAATACGTTCTTGATTACCATTTTTTGACATGTTAGTATGATATCAGTAAACGGATATACAGGACGAGTTTTATCTCGTCTTTTTTGTTTTCTTACAAGGATCATGACTTCATAATTTTAAAATAGTGTTACAGAAAAAACTAACTTCAAGTTAATATTGTGTTAATTTCAAAGCCTTTTATTTCCTTTATGCACTTGCTAAAATGGTATCGTAAAGATCTGCATAAAGTTTTCTTCATATCGAAAACTTTAGTATAAATGTAGAGAAATGACACAACTTAATACCTTTTATCAGGTTAATGGTCATGGTAAGATAGTATTGTCATAAAGAGTTTGTCTTAATGATAAATGTTAGTTTTTTCAACACTAAGCTTATGGCATGAATGTATGGCCAAATCAAAATGATACCTAACTTGGATTCGGATGGTACTGCTTTTTGGTTTTGATCATGCTAAGATAGTAACATCAAGTTGAATATAGCGATCGCTTTATGAGCACTTGTTCTTTTACGAGCAGGCGCTTTTTTATTGTCGTTTTTTAATGATAAGGAGCATGCATGTAGGTTTTTGTTTTATGTGGGTAGATTTCATTAATCAGTAGTCGCAAGCACAGCAGTTGTATATACACAACTGCCAATCGACAGCTTAACGCTGTCAAAACTTTTGGGGTAACCCCAAACCCTTATGCATGTTTATATATATATCAAAATTGGAAGGAGGTGACCAAAAATGAACAGACCTAAACCAAACAGAATAAGAAAAAAGGCACACATTATCTATCTGTCTGATGAAGAAGAAGCTGCTGTTAAACTTCGAATGGAAAGATTAGAATACAATCTTTTTCAAAGTACTGCAGAAAGATGATGATCGATGGTTACGTTTTAGTGATCGATGATTCTAAAGAATTAAAAGAATTTACGCTTGAGATCAACAAGATCGGAGTGAATATTAATCGTGATAGCTCATGCTCTTAATTCTGGAGATTCTATTCCCAAAGAAACGATCGATCAGTTCAAAGACTGGATGGTAACCATATGGCAATACCAGAGATATATCTTATCCGGTACACCATTTTAATTTTGTATTCTGATTTATTCAGTAAGGAAAACTAAACATATGAAAAGAATTAATTACATTTATAAGATGTTGATTGGCATCTTAAAGCAACTGGCAACACGGTTACAGATGCATCCGAAGTATATAGACTTACTTAAGCTCCATTTATCTTTTATCGATAGATGGAGCATTTTTTATGCCACCGCAAGGGGTAGACGGTGCATCCATACCAGCATCATCGGTAAGGAAAAACATCATGAAAGGAAATATTGAAAATGTAATTTTATCAAACCAAACGCAAAACCTAATAGAAGATCTCATGAGACAAAGACTATCCTTGCAAACACAATTTGAAGCGGGTATCATTAATAGTGTCGATGTCACGACAGAGATCGAATTGATAAGTAAAAAAGAAAGGAAACTAAAAGAACAGTTAATAGAAAAACTGCACGTAACAGAATCCGGGGAGATGCGAAGCATACATCATCATGAACCCACCCCGGAAAATCCAAAGGATTATTACATCACAAAATTAGCTAATGGTACCAAGATAAAAGGATCTACTTACGAATCTCTTCTTAACAAGTTATACATCCACTATACTGACGGCTTGTCAGATTTCAGTATAGGAAAGATATTCAAAGTAGCTGTTAAGGAAAAAGAAGTAACAGAAAATCCGGACCCTAAGACCATCTTAAAAGACAAGAATGATTTTAAGAGATTCATCACAGATGATTTTGCCAAACGTGATATTCGCCATGTGACCGAACTCGATATCAAAAAGTATTGTCAGAAATGGGTAACCAGCGCACATCCGAAGAAAAAGACTTATCTTGCATTCAAGAGTCTTTTAAATATCATCTTCAGATATGCAAAAAGGCATCATATCATTGATGTAAACCCTTTGGAGTCAATCTCAAACAAACCATACTTAAAGTCATGTGATACCACAAAGCCAAAGCCAGAGGACAAGATCCTGTCTCCCGAGGAAATAGACAGTCTCAAAGAAGAAGTACGCCACAGGATGACTCTGAAAAAATATGGCAAGTATTACATCCATGGATACGCAATGCTGTTTGCCATCGAAACAGGTGTAAGGGTTGCAGAACTCTGCGCTCTTAAATGGGAAGATATCCTGCCTGACAGAATACATATCCATGCTCAACAGCTCCATGAAAAACTGGAGGGAGGGAAAAAGTACTATCTTGCTCCATATACCAAAAATGAAAAAGGTATATCAGAAGATGGTAGAGATTTTCCTCTCACCAAAAGTATAAAGGCTCTCCTGGATGAGATTAAAAGCTTACAGGATGAAATGGGGATCAAATCTGAATTCATCTTCTGTCATGAAGATGGAGAATGGATAAAGACAGATGCGTATCTAACATTCTTGAGACGACTGTGTAGATCAAAAAATCTCAAAGTGACAAATAACCATGCTCTTAGGATGTCTTTAAACTCAAATGTTCTATTGCCTCTTGGGATATCGGTGGCAGACAGGGCAGCCATGTTGGGACATTCAATAGAGACAAATTTAAAATTTTATAGTTATGCTCAAAAGGGCTATCTATCATCTGTATGTAATCTTCTCGATGAAAATAGCGAAAGAAGTCCGTTGGCCCCTCCTTCCGCATACTCTGAAGATGCTAAAATACAGGATTCTTATGAGAATAGTGATCAAAAGGAACCCCTAGGAACCCCTGGGAACCCCTCAAACATCATTTTGTTCGACAAAGAAAAAAGCCCGAGACCCGCTAAATCTCAAGCTTTTTCATGAATTATATTCGTGCGGAAGAAGGGACTTGAACCCTCACTCTCTGGGAGAACATGATCCTTAGTCATGCCTGTCTGCCAATTCCAGCACTTCCGCTTACCGCGTATCGCTTTCGCGCGACTGCAAGAGATATATTACCACCTATTTTACACCTCGTCAACCCTAAATTTCATAATATTAAAACTTGACACAGAACCCAAAAAACTTTAAAATACATAGGTGCTTGCAGAAATGGCGGAATTGGCAGACGCGCACGGTTCAGGTCCGTGTGGTAGCAATACCATGAGGGTTCAAGTCCCTTTTTCTGCATAGAAAAAGGCTTTTCGTTTTTGATTTGCGAAAAGCCTTTTAATTTCTTTTATATGATATTTCTTCCTTTTCTATACCTTTCCATATATTCTTCGTTAATCTCCTTGATCTCGCGTTTGCCGTCTATATAATCCTGATATATGTCCCAAGGAGATCCACCGCCAAGCCAGCATGCCGAGCAATTCTCACATCCTCCTCCGCAGTCCATAGAATCACGTATGATCTTTTCACGTTCTTCTTTTGTTGTATCCTTTATAAGTATAGATTTCATCATTTTACACCCCTGCAAGATCGTTGATAACTTCGCCTGCTATTATAAGACCGACTACAGACGGAACAAATGCAGTAGATCCTGGAATATCTCTTCGCTCAGTACATTTTCTTACTGTTCCCGGTGGACATATGCAATGTTTTCTACAGCTGATGGACATATCTTCTAGCGGTCTGATAGGTTTCTCCTTCGAATAAACAACCTTAAGTGATTCTATTTCTCTCTTTTTGCATTCACGTCTCATTACTTTTGCCAGCGGACATATGGATGTCTGATAAATATCAGCTACTTCAAACATAGATGCGTTTATTTTATTTCCGGCTCCCATTGAAGAAATCACCGGTGTTTTAGCTGTTTTTGCTTTTTCTATGATTGCTAACTTGCCTGTAACTGTGTCTATCGCATCTACTACATAGTCATAGTCAGTAAAATCAAACATATCCTGTGTGTCAGGAAGAAAGAATGTTTTATATGTTCTGACTTCGCAGTCCGGATTAATTTCGTGTACACGTTCTGCAGCTACATCCACTTTATATTTTCCGACCGTCTTTCTTGTAGCAAGTATCTGTCTGTTAAGATTTGTAAGACACACCTTATCATCATCTATTAGATCTAGAGCTCCTATCCCGCTCCTTGCCAGTGCCTCGACCGTATATCCGCCAACTCCTCCTATTCCGAATACGGCAACTCGCAATGAAGAAAGCCTTTGCATTGCTTCTTCTCCATATAGTAACTGCGTCCTAGAGAACTGATTAAGCATTATACTCAATTCCTTTACAATTTGATAGTTTTATTTACCTACCTGTCAGATAGGTATATATTGTATCATTATTTATTTATGAGTTCAATTACTATCAGGCTTTTCGTAACAGTATATGTCAGGATAATGGTACAAATTATATAAACGCCAGGAAATGCTATGCATACATATATACCATTTTTCAGATTTTTACTAAAAGTACCACGAAACATTTCCTATTACGGCTTTACAATAACTCAATACTATGCTTGAAATGCAAACAGCATACTCCAGATAAGTCACATTATACTAAACCAGTACAAATATCTTTAAATACAGTTTTTTATCAGATTTTTCAGCTTATATTGAAACTGAATACAAAAAGAACTTCCGAAATTCCAGAGTTCTCTTTTATTCCAATTATGAGATATGTGAGATCAGTCATATCGTAATCTATGCGATCTCTTCAGTCTGCTTTTTACCTATCAACATTACCATTGCAATAAGTGCGATTGCCTGTACCACTATTGCCAAAACCGGGGTATCCATAAATCCGGCTATCAAATATCCTATGGCACAAACCCCGGCAACAACTGTTGCATATGGAAGCTGTGTTTCTACATGGCGGATATGTTTGCAATCCGCTCCCGTAGATGCAAGGATTGTAGTATCTGATATAGGAGAACAGTGATCCCCGTATACAGAACCTGCAAGTGTTGCGCCGAGCGCAGGCACAAGAATGAATCCTGCTCCGTCAGTCTCGCAGATCATTGTTATTATAGGAATAAGCATACCAAATGTCCCCCAGCTTGTTCCCATTGAAAAACTCATCAGTGCTGCTATTACAAAGATCAAAAATGGCAAAAATCCAAGCGAAAGACTCGTGCTGCTTACAAATCCGGATATAAATACTCCTGTTCCGATAAGCTGCCTGCAGACTCCCCCAAGACTCCATGACAATATCAATATAAGCATAGGAGGTACGATATTTCCAATTCCTCCAACAATACAATCTATGAATTCCTTTGGCTTCATAAGCTTTCTTGGCAGATATAAGAGCATTGCAGTTATAAGTCCTGCAAAAGCACCCAATGACAATCCCGCTGTCGGATTATAACCGATCGCCTCTGAGAAGCTTACACCTTCAAAGAATCCACCTACATAAGCCATTCCAAGAATCGCACATAAAATTAACACTACGATCGGAAGCACAAGATCGATCACATGACCTTTTGATTCAAGTTCATTTTCATTGCTTTGTTTTATTTCACTTTTTAGTGCTTCTTTTTCGGCTTTCTTCATAGGTCCGAAATCTCTGCCAGATATGCTGATCATGAATACCATAAGTATAGTCATAAGAGCGTAAAAGTTGTAAGGTATCGTAGACAAAAATATATTAAATCCGTTCTTCTCACTTACTTCACTCGCAACTGCTACCGCCCAGCTCGATACCGGAGCTATGATACATACCGGAGCCGCTGTCGCATCAATGATATATGCCAGTTTCTCTCGTGATATTTTAAGTCTGTCCGTAATAGGACGCATAACTGTTCCAACCGTAAGACAGTTAAATCCATCATCTATAAAAATAAGGATGCCAAGAAAAGATGTTGCAAGTGTAGCCGCTCTTTTACTCTTAAGCTTCTTACCTGCCCACCTGCCGTAAGCCTGGCTCCCGCCTGATTTTGACACAAGACTTACAACAGCCCACAAAAGAGCTAAAAAAATTATCATATAAGCATTGTCAGCAATCTTGCTGCTCATCATGTCAAATGTCAATGCTGCAGCTGAAAAGATATTCCCGCCACTTGAGAATGCATATATCAGCATTCCTGAGGTGATTCCAATGAACAGTGATGAGTATACTTCTTTAGTGATCAATGCCAACGCTATCGCTATAATAGGCGGCAAAATGGACAGCCACCCCGTTTCGATCATAGTAAATTCCATACAGACCTTCTCCTACACTCTTTATTAATCCCAATTTTTTTCAATATCATAATTCTGAAGCATCGTGTACCAGTTTTGCATCTACGGATTTAGCACCTTTTAATGATGCAGATAGCTTTTCTGCTGTCTTTCCGATACCGCTTCCTCCTGAAGTTGCAAATGCATGTACTATCTTTCCTGTCCAGTCATAATCCCTGGCAAATGTGTGTATCACTCTTGGAGCCTGTCCATACCAAATTGGGAATCCGATATAAACAGTATCATATTTATCAAAGTCCTCTATCTTTGATTTAACAGGGACATCCTTGCCTCCTATCTGCTCACGATTACATCTTGAAAGTGGGTTCATATAATTGATATCTGCTTTTGTATATGGTTTTTGCGGAATGATCTCAAATATGTCCGCTCCGATCTTTTGAGCAAATTCCTTTGCAACTTTTGCAGTAGTCCCCTCCGCACTGAAAAAACTTATTAATGTTGCCATATTAGCCTCCAATCTTTTTTTCTTACCGACGTTTGTTT
>Ga0247610_10002850_pt1 | contig 19488 bp, 13 predicted proteins | sample 174DNAGHGhighgp2_FD_193483 | JGI IMG/M metagenome (GOLD analysis project Ga0247610, IMG submission 193483) | Sheep rumen microbial communities from Palmerston North, Manawatu-Wanganui, New Zealand - 1742 DNA GHGhigh gp2 | ecosystem: Host-associated > Mammals > Digestive system > Stomach > Rumen...
TGGGATGGTGATGGCTCTCAGGCCGCTGCAACCAGCGAAGGCCACAGAGCCTATAATGGTCACACTCTCTGGGATTGTGACGGATGTCAGGCCGCTGCAACCAACGAAGGCCCCAGAGCCTATAATGGTCACACTCTCTGGGATTGTGACGGATGTCAGGCCGCTGCAACCATAGAATGTATCGGGCTCGATACTCTTCACGCCATCAAGGATATCGACAGTGGTCAGACCGCTGCAATCAGAGAATGCACTGGAGCCGATGCTGGTCACGCTGTTTGGGATGGTGATGGCTGTCAGGCCGCTGCAGCCAGCGAAGGCTCTGTAGCCGATGCTGGTCACGCTGTTTGGGATGGTGATGGCTGTCAGGCCGCTGCATCCATAGAAGGCATAGTCGCCGATGTTCGTCACGCTGTTTGGGATGGTGATGGCTGTCAGGCCGCTGCATCCATAGAATGCAGAGTAGTTGATGTGAGTCACAGTATAAGTTTTACCATTAAAGTTAACTGATTCCGGAATGACAATGGAGCCAGAACAATCACGACCATTAGTCACTATTGCCTCGTCGCCTGAGAAATTGTAATAAATGCCGTCAATCTGGGCTTGGTATGCCGAAGCTACGCTTGCAGCCATGCTCATGAGTATGGTGAGCAGAAATGTTAATGTATTACGTTTCATGTTCCACTTAATTTTATAGTTCAATAAAATCTAATTTGTAGGCAAAACTATTTAGCTTAGCTTGATAGATGGGCACACCGGGGTATTTCTGATTACGGATGCGCTTTACCCTCTCTATGTGGTCAGGATGTGTCTCAAGGCCAAGGTAAATAGCATTGACAGCGGCACGATTCACTTGAAGTCTATCGTTTTTTGTGTTGAGTTTAATAAGCCGCCATTCTTCTTCATAACTCCAACATCTTGCTTTACGAGTCAGCAAATCACCGATATAAGCGAATATGTCAGTCCTTTCATCAGGCAGAGGCATACGGTTATCTTGGTAATCAACCTTTTTGAAGAATGCACCATTATATAAATTCAAATCCTTCTTGAATGATACGACAATACCCGCATTGCCTATAATTTCGTCTTTCCCGTTCTTCCCGTTTTTCTCTCGGACACCTTTGGCATAGTGCCCCCACATCAAGATATTGTCGGGCTTTGCGGCAAAACAACAAACTCTAGTTCCCTTTATTATTTGATTGTAGATATTCATAATCATAATAAAGTTATGAGTTTTTCTAAATTCGTCAAAATCATTTTCGTTCACTTCTCCTTTGGAGGTCTTGTACCAATAATAGAGAGCGATAGCAGCCATCGTAACTAATGAGCCAGATGATATGGCTGTAGCACTCAATACTGTTCCTGAAGGTATTATGTCACTAACACCCCATTCCTCCAACTTGCTTTTCCCTTCTTTTGTTTCTGATATGTTCTGTATGACATGTAGTTCCTCACCTTTAATAACCATATGCTTTGATGTGGGTAAAATTTCAAAGGGATCGTTGTATTTGCGTGGATTTGACATGTACAAAATCCCCGTATCCAGCATTTCTATTCCATACTTGGCAGAAAAATATTTGTAGATAACATTCTCGTTCATTCTTAGTTCTATTTATAATTGTGTACTTTTCCGCGCTCCCCCCATCATTGCGGACTATTTATTCTCTCAAAAGACTTACTTGAAACAAGCAAAATAAAAATAGCGGGGGCTGACCTTGTTTGATTTCAACTCGATTCTCTAGACTCGTCTAATTTGGACAAAGCCGATATTTGTTCCCTCATCTTCTCTAATAGTTGTTCGTTTTCATAGAACACAGTTTTTTGTTGCTCGCTGTCCCTCGCACGGGCGGGTAAGTAGTGGAGATACAAGAAAGCGGGGGACATGTCCTCACTCATCTTGCAACTGGCTCTGGTAAACCGCAACGAAAATGATGTGGAAACAATAACCCCTCGCCGTTATATGCAACTGCACAACGGCGAGGAGCCGTATGCATACTTGCTACATACAGACGTGCGTTAATTGTCTGTCATCCCTTCGTTGCTTTGAAATTTACCAGACTTCGTTGCAAAGGATAAAAGCAGAAACGCTCTCTTGGTCGTATGGCTGGCTATCGCCCGAAGGCGAATCGGTCCACTAGACAAAGCAAAGGTAGAAATAAAAATCCGAACCGCCAAGCGATTCTGCGATTTTCTTTAGTAAAGCTTGACGTTTGGATATAAAAAGAGAGGGAGGCTCGCGACGTAGTGCGTGCCTCCCTCTTTTTTTCGGCTTAGTATCTATGCTTACTCTGCGCGGAGAGTGAAGCGCTTGAAGTCGGTGATGGTCAGTTCCTTGTCGATGCTCTGAAGATAAGATGCAACGGTAAGGTTCTTGTCCCAAATGTATTCCTGACTCATCAAGCAGTTCTCTTTGAGGAACTTGTTCAGGCGACCTTTTGCGATGTTCTCAATCATTGCGGGGTTGAGGTTTGCAGCCTTCTCGGCAGAAACGGTAGCAATGATTTCCTTCACCTTGGCAACGTCCTCGGCTGTGATCCAGCCCTTAGCTTGGTTGCTCTCCATGTGATCCTCGCTGTCGAAGTGTGCGGGGTTGAAGCCAGCCTTCTTGATGGCAGCCTCTACAGCCTTCTGCACTTGCTCAGCCTTAGACTTCTCGATGGCTACAGCCAGCTCGTTGTCCTTAACGCTCTGAGGAACACCAGTCTCATCGATGGCTACAGGAGCAGCACTGGCAATCTGCATTGCAATGTTCTTGCCTACGGTCTCGTCGGCAACCTTCTTGTTCAGGGCAAGCATGGTGCAGAGTCCGTTGCGGTTCATGTGGTTGTAGGTTGCAATGTTTTCGCCTTCGATAGTGAAGTAGCCGTCCAACTCCATCTTCTCCCCGGTGATACCGCTGCGAGCAGTAACGGCGTCGGCAACAGTTCCTTCGCCCATGGGGAGAGCCTTCACCTCGTCGAGGGTCTTGCACTTTGCGGCAACAGCTGCGTTGAGGATGTCCTGAGTAAGGGCCACGAAGTCAGCATTGTTGGCCACGAAGTCGGTCTCGCACTTGAGAGCGATGATGGCACCGAAGCCATTCTCGGCCTTAACAAGCACGCAACCTTCGGCAGCCTCGCGGTCGCTGCGCTTTGCAGCAACAGCCTGACCCTTCTTGCGCAGGTATGCTACAGCACCGTCCATGTCGTCGCTTTCAGCCAGAGCCTTCTTACAGTCAGCCAGACCAGCGCCCGTCATTTCGCGGAGCTTCTTGATATCATTCATTGTAACTTCCATAGTAGTATCTTTGTTTATGTTTGTAATTCATGTTTGATTAGAGGTAAGAGGTTAGAAGTAAGAGGTTAGAGAATACCTTTGGCATTGAAATCAGCAGCCTGAACATTTCTCTAACCTCTAACCACTAACCTCTGACCTCTATTTTTACTCAGCTTCGGGAGCTTCTTCAGCCTCTTCGCGAGCCTTACCGCTGCGACGACCCTTCTTCACGGGCTGGTCTTCCTGCTCGGCAGCAGCATCGCTGTCAGCCTTCTCAGCCTTGCGCTCCTCGAGGCCCTCGTTGATGGCAGTGCAGCAAGCCTGGAGGATAACCTCGATGCTCTTGCTTGCATCGTCGTTTGCGGGGATTACGAAGTCGATGTTGTCGGGGTTGCTGTTCGTATCAACGATACCGAACACGGGAATGCCCAGACGGTTTGCCTCACGAACTGCAATCTGCTCCTTCAGTACGTCAACGACGAAGAGTGCAGAAGGCAGGCGGTTGAGGTCGGCGATAGAACCGAGGTTCTTCTCGAGCTTAGCACGCTGGCGGCTTACCTGCAGAATCTCGCGCTTGGAGAGGTTGCTGAAAGTACCGTCGGCAATGAGCTTATCGATGTTGCTCATCTTCTTCACAGCCTTGCGGATTGTGGGGAAGTTGGTGAGCATGCCGCCGGGCCAGCGCTCGATAACGTAGGGCATGCCTACGGAAGTAGCGAGGTCGGCAACACATTGCTTGGCCTGTTTCTTGGTAGCGACAAAGAGGATCTTCTTACCGCTCTTGGCAATCTGCTTCAAAGCTTCAGCAGCTTCGTCAACCTTGGCAACAGTCTTGTGCAGGTCGAGGATGTGAATGCCGTTGCGCTCCATGAAGATGTAAGGAGCCATAGCGGGGTTCCACTTTCTCTTGAGGTGGCCGAAGTGACACCCGGCCTCCAATAAAGTCTCAAAATTAGTTCTTGACATTGTCTGTGTTTGTTTTGATTGTTGTTTACTTTCTTGTTAATTCTTTTGTGTTTTAGAACCAATCTGCAAGTAGTCCCCATGACTTCCCTATACATTATATATAATATATAAGGAAAGGGAGTCAGGCAGATTTAGATGCTAAACAGCTTTTCGCGGTCCAGTATGTTATGCAGCGATTAGCGCTTGCTGAACTGGAAGCGACGACGTGCCTTTGGACGACCCGGCTTCTTTCTCTCGACCTCGCGGCTGTCGCGTGTCATGAAGCCTTCGGCGCGGAGCGTCTTCTTGTCTTCTGCGTTAATCTTAACGAGGGCACGTGCAATGGCGAGGCGCAGAGCTTGAGACTGGCCTGTGTAGCCGCCACCATAGAGGTTCACATTGATGTCGTACTTTTCTGTAACATCGAGCAGAGCGAGAGGCTGCTTTACTACATACTGCAGGATGGTGCTTGGGAAGTACTCGGTAAGGTCACGCTTGTTGATGGTAATCTTGCCTGTACCTTCGCTGACATACACACGGGCAACGGCGCTCTTGCGACGGCCCAATGCATTAGCTATGTATTTCGTATCCATGTTTGGTGATTATTTATACTGGTTAATATCAATTGCCTTTGGGCTTTGTGCCTGCTGCTTGTGCTCTGCACCGGCATAAACATAGAGGTTGCCGAGCAGCTTGTCTGCCAGTTTGTTCTTTGGCAGCATACCCTTTACTGTGTGGCGAATCAGTTTGTCTGCACCGTTGGGCTTAGCCAGAATGCTGGCAGGAGTAGCCTCGCGTTGACCGCCAGGGTAGCCTGTGTATGACAGATAAACACGATCTGTCATCTTCTTACCAGTGATGATAATCTTGTCGGCATTGACGATGATTACATTGTCACCGCAGTCCACATTGGGAGTGAACTCAGCCTTGTACTTGCCTCTCAGCAACTTTGCCACCTTTGAACAGAGACGACCGAGAACCTGATCTGTAGCGTCAACTACGACCCATTCCTTCTTGACGGTGTTCTTGTTCATCGAGATGGTCTTGTAACTCAAAGTATCCATTCTTTGTCTTACTTTTGTTTGTTTCTACCTAGTTTATTTCTCATTTGTCGAGCGATTCACGAACCATCCGTTCAGGCCAATGATGCGGACTATTCACACGCTTCGAGAGGGCCCTTTTTGTGACCCTTTGATAATAATCGGCGTGCAAAGGTACAACTTTTTCCCTATTCTGCAAGCGCAGGCGTGACTTTTTTCTTGTTTAGGCGTATATTTTTATAATTCTCACCCTGTGCGGATTTGTTAAACGACGCCTTTTTTAGAACCTTGCTGTTGTGTTTGTCGCTTTAACCTGTGCAGGGTTGCCACAAATGAAGAGTTTTTCTGTGCCGCTCTTGCTGAAATCGGAAGAACATACAGCACCGCTGCCAACAACAGAACCGATGGGTATGACAGTGCCTTTCAATAAGGTGGTTCTGAAGCCCAGATATGTGCCGTCGCCTATCATGACTTCTCCAAGTATGTTTTTTTCGATGCCAGAAGAGACAATTGGATGGATGGAACTGTCGCAGATATATGCTTCTCCGGCAAATACATTACTGCCGATGTGGATGTGATTTGAACAGTGAATCTGTGTGTCGCGACCTAGATAAGTGTCTGTTCCTGTTTCGAGCGATGCGTTTTTCTCAATGATGATGCATGTATCGGGGCCTAGTCGCAGGAAACCTCCTACCTTCCATGTTCCATGGATTTTCAGTTCGGATTTTCCGGAGGCTGCCGTGTAGTCTTCGTGTTCGGAGTTGATGATGACGGTGTTTCGCGTTGAGTGGGGGGGGAGTATGATGGTTCCTGCCAGTGACAACTTCAGGGGGCCATAGACTTTGATTGGCATATGTATGACTCCTTTCCAGCCTTCAACTTTGTAGTTGAGGCGTAGTGTTGCCAGCCAGTTTGTATGTATGATATTGCGAAGTTTCATGTAATTCGGCGCTTAAATGTGTTATCGGTGTCGGGATTTCATGATAGCTCTGAGCGTGCGCATCGTCGGCCAGACCAGAGGGAACAATAGGAATTTAGCAAAGAGTATTTGACGATTGTCGGCAATGTTCATTTCTCTCTGTATCTTCAAGGCTTTTGCCTTTAATGATGTCTTGCCGCAACGGAAAGCGTGCATCAGGAGCTTATGGGCGCGTGCTTGGAAGAACCGGTCAAGTTGGATGTCGTGTATGTCAAAGGCTTGTGCCAAATCAAAAGACAAGCGAGTGGTATTTGCCCAGAACAGGAACTGCTTCTCTTCGTTATTAGGATTTGAGATGGTTGTGCCGCCACAGGAGTAGGCGAGTGTCGGTGTGTCGATGTAAGCGACTTTGCCCATGCGAGCGAGGAAGAAGGCAATCTGAACATCTTCGCATTGATAGGTGTCGGGGTCGAAGAATTGTGGAAAGTCACGCATCGCCTGCTGTATCCACTCGTTGCGATACATGGATGTGCAGAGGTGGATGGCTGGTCTTTCACTTGGTGTGAGGATACTTGCGAGCATTTCTTTGCCGTCGATGTATGCCTGACGAAACATCGGTTTTCCAGGAGAGGCCATTTCCTTTGTCTTTTCATCGTGCCTGAGCCAATCGGTGTGGACTATTCCGATGCCTGGATTGTTGTCCAGAATAAGAGAAGACTTCTCGAGTTTTTGCTTGTCTATCCAGAAGTCGTCGCCAGAACAGTCTGCAATATATCTTCCTCGACAAGCGCGAAGGCAATCGAAGTAGTTCCTGACGAAGCCTTTGTTGGGCTTATTTGCTAGGATACGAATGGTGCGTGGGTTCTTTTCTTGGTACTGTTGGCAGACGGCAAGTGTGCGGTCTGTTGAGCAATCTTCTCCGATGACGATTTCGATGGGCAAGTGACTTTCTTGCGACAAGATGCTGTCAAGAGTTCGCCCAATCGTGTCCTGCTGGTTATAAGTGCATACGATGACGGATATGAGGTCCTGATATTCTGGCATTCTTGGGCAAGGGTATGGTTATTCTTTTGCAAAGTTAATATTTTTTTTGGTATAATTATCTACTTTGAATTTAATAATTTTGAATTTCGGATTATAAGTTGTACCTTTGCGCCCCGAATGTTATGAAACCAATGGACAAACTCAGGAATCTCCATAATCCAGAGACGAGCGATACCTCTTACGACCATGTACTGAAATATACAAGCATATTTGGAGGCGTGCAAGGTCTGAAGATGCTTGTAAGTGCTGCTCGAGTGAAACTTACTGCTTATCTTTTGGGTGGCATGGGCATGGGCTTGATTTCTGCTTATAGTTCCGTTTCTGAGTTTCTTAACAGAGCCAGCAACATGGGTATCCCCTTGAATGCAACGCGAAAGACGAGTGAGTTGTTCGAGGAAGGAACCGAGAGCCAGATTGCACATCAGGTGATGGTCATCCGCACTTGGGTGCTTTGGTCGGCAATCTTGTCTGTACTTATCTGTCTGTTTTGCTCCCCCATCATCAGTTATTTCTTTTTCGATCACGACTGGCATCGTTGGCCTGTGGTAATGCTTACCTCTCTGGTGGCGGTGTCGAATATTATTGCAGAAGGCGAGTGTGCGATATTGAAGGGATTGCGACAAGTACGAAAAGTGGCCGTCATAGAGACATTACTGGCGCTCGGAACACTGCTTTGCACGATTCCTTTATATTATTTGTTAGGTATTCATGGTGTTATCTTGGGACTTATTGCGTGCGGAGTACTGTCAATGTTAGTTCACTTTGCTTTCTCGCTCCGTTTGATATCGTATAGGGTAAAACCACTTTCCCAGAGGACCTTCTTTGAGGGTTTGCCGCTCATAAAGGTAGGCATTCCATATGTGCTTGCAGGCGTTGCCAATGCCGGCTTGCAGATGGCCATACCGGCTATTATTTTGTCTCGTCATACGATGGTTGAATTGGGGCATTACAATGCGGGTTGGGCGTTGATGTTCGGTTATGCTGGACTTGTTTTCCTGGCGTTGGAATCAGATTATTTCCCGAGGCTTTCATCTGTTAGTAATGACAAGCAGCGCATGAACGCCACCATCAATCAGCAGATAGATGTGTGTACGCAGATGTTGACGCCTATGCTCATTGCACTTGTGGTGTTTATGCCTTATGTGTTACGCCTGCTTTTCAAGGATGAGTTTGTTGTCGTGACGGGGATGGCCACTCTGGCGGTCCTCTATCCTTTCCTGCGTTGCCTTTCTTTGCCGATGGGTTATAGTGTTTTGGCAAAGGGTCATACCATTGTATATTTAGTGCTGGAAGTGTGCTACGACCTCCTCTTTGGCTTGCTTATCTGGTGGAGTTACAATTCGTTCGGGCTGGTAGGGGCTGGAATAGCGCTCAGTGTTGGGGCTTTCTACGATGTGGTCGTTTACTTCCTTTATTGCCACTTCCGTTATGGATTTGCTTTCAGGAAGAGCACGTTGCTGTTTTGCATTGGGCAGTTTATCTGTGTGCTTGCCTGTGTGGAGTACTGCTACCTTGTCTCTCCATCTTCAGAGGAGAAATATATAGCAGGTTGTTTGGCATTTGTTGTGTCTGCCGGACTGAGCCTTTATCAACTTTTGCTTCGTTCGGATTACACCAAGAGATTTGTGAACCACTTTAAGGGATGACACGAACTTCGTGCGTGAAGCTATAGCTTTACGCTGGTTTACTTTGTTGGGTAGTCGTACTTGGTTTTCCGGCTCTTCTTATTATCTTATGTTAATTTCTGTGCTATAGATGTTGCGATTCTGCGAGAATATGTGTATCTTTGCACGGAAACAAACATTTTATAACCTATATTATATGAAAAGAAACCTGTTCTTTGCATCACTTTTGGTGTGCTCATTGGGCTCGATGGCGGAGGCCTCGAAGTCGCTCATTCAGTATGTAGAACCTCGTATTGGTACGGCACACTGCCGCTCCTTCCACTTCGCTCCAGGCTCCATGCCTTTCGGAATGGCAAAGCCAGGCCCGTCAACCAACGGCTCTCTCGGTAATGCTGATGGCTGGCAAGCTACCGGCTACGACTATCGCGACACGTCCATCGAGGGCTTTGTCTGCACCCATGAGTTTCAGGTGGGCGGCATCACGGTTGCTCCCTCTACAGGTATTTTGCTGACAACTCCCGGCAATCCCGACGGCACGGGACCTCGCGGCTATCGTTCCAGTTTTTCCCATGACAATGAATTTGCAACTGCTGGCTACTATCAGGTTAAGCTCGACGAGTACGACATCAATGCGGAAGTGACGGCTACCCAGCGCGTCGCTTATCTCAGATTTACCTATCCCGAGACACAAATGGCGCATCTCATCTTCGATATCGGTCATCAGCAAGGCGAAAGTGGCAAGGTAAAGGACTCGGAAGTCTGGGTAAACGAGGACGGAACGGTCGAGGGATACGTCATCACACGCCCCGAATACATCAAGAAGTACCAGCCGAATGCCGACCAGCGCATCTATTTCTCTGCCGTTGTGGACAAGAAACCCGTATTTGTCGGCACGTTTAATGGCGATGAGGCTTACGACGACCGTACCTACGCGCATGGCGTCGGAGCCGGAGCCTACCTGAACTTCCATACGAAAGAAGGCGAGCAGATTACCGTCAAGGTTGGCATCAGCTACACTTCCGTGCAGAATGCTCGCATCAACCTCAAGGCTGAGGCAACCGATGTCAGTTTCGACGAGGCTATGGATGCCTCGCAACATGCTTGGGAAGAGGCTTTGAGCCGAATTCAAGTGGAAGGCAAGAATGGTGAGGACCTCAAGAAGTTCTACTCGGGGCTCTACCACGGATTGCTCGGCAGAGGCGTGATGAGCGATGTGAACGGCGCGTATCCAAAGCACGACGGTACTATCGGACAGGTTCCCATGGAAGGCGGAAAGCCCAAGTTCCAAATGTTCAACACAGATGCCATGTGGGGCGGACAATGGAACTTGACGCAGCTCTGGGCCCTCGCTTACCCGGGGCATTTGTCGGAATTTGTCTCCTCAACGCTTCAGGAATACAAGGATTGCGGCTGGCTTGCCGATGGTCTGGCCAACTCGAAATACGTCTCGGGCGTTGGCACGAACCAGTTGCCGCTCATGATTGACGCGGCCTATCAATGTGGTATCCGTGACTTCGACCTCGACCTCGCCTATGAGGCTTGCCTGAAGAACGAGATGGACGGCAATCATCGCCCTTCCGGTGCTGGTAAGGACGACACCTCCGACTTCGTGGAACTCGGGTATGCTCCGCACAAGAACCTTGGCGAGCGCGGCGAAGACTTCTATTTCTCAGGCTCCCATACGCTGGAATATTCCTTCTCGGCATACGCAACGGCTATGCTCGCAAAGAGTCTCGGCAAGACGGAGAACTTGGAGAAGCTGATGTGGATGGCTCGCGGATGGGAACGCATCTTCGACGAAAAAACCGGATACATGCATCCGCGTCTCAAAAATGGCGATTTCATCGCGAATTTCGACCCCATGCAGGTTTGGCGTGGCTTCCAGGAGGGTAACGCCGTTCAGTACACCTTCTATGTTCCTCACATGCCCGAGGAACTTATCAAGAAAGTGGGGCGCAATGAGTTTAACAAGCGTTTGAATGACATCTTCACAGCCTCGCAACCCCAAATCTTCTCGGGTGGCAAGGAGATTGACGCTTTTGCTGGTCTTCGCACATACTACAATCAGGGCAACCAACCCTGTCTGCACATCTCGTGGCTATTCAATGATAGCGGTCGCCCAGACTTGTCTCAGAAGTGGGTTCGCGCGATATGCGACGAGTTCTATGGCACCGACGGCATCCACGGCTATGGCTACGGACAGGACGAAGACCAGGGACAGTTGGGCTCTTGGTATGTGATGGCTGGCATCGGACTGTTTGCTGTTGATGGACTTACCTCGCCAGACCCCTCGTTCTCTATCGGCAGCCCCATCTTCGACAAAGTGACCATTAAACTCGATAAGCAGTATTACAAAGGAGACGAGTTCGTCATCACCGCTAAGAACAATTCGAAGAAGAATGTTTATGTGAAGCCTTCGAAGGTCATCAACGGCAAGAGGAGCACCTCTGGCAGCATTAAGTTCTCGGACATCATAAACGGCGGTTCGCTCAACCTGACAATGAGTGGCAAGCCATCAATAGCGAAGTAAACACAGACCCCGCTGCATAAATTAGCGGGAATAACATACCAAAAGCGTCCGCATTTGCAGTCTTGCAAGTGCGGACGCTGTGTTATGTTCGTTGCACGTTCGCGAACGTGCAATTGCATCATCGCGAACGTGCAATTGCACGAAGGCGATCGTGCAATCGACTTAGCCTGTTGTGTTGCGTGATGCAGCCTTTATTCTGCACCGCCGCCAAGTGCCTGATAGAGACCTATGGTTGCGGAGATGGCACGCATGCGGTTGCTGATCTGGTTCATTTGGGCAGATAGCAGGGAGTTCTGAGCGGTGATGACATTCAGATAATTTGTGCCGCTGTTCTGATAGAGCTTTTGTGTGGCATCAAGCGCACGCGTCAAAGCATCAACTTGTTTGTCTATTAGTTCCTGCATTTCCTTAGCGACTTCGATGTCGTCCATGGCGCCATTTACTTCATTACCTGCAGCAATGACGGCTTGTTTGAAGTCGTTGGTGGCTATCTCCATCTCGGCTTTCGATACTTTATACTGAGCGCGAATGCGTCCGTTCTCGAAGAGCGGTTGGGCAAGACTCGCAACAGCAGCACCAATGAACACGCCTGGATTGACAGCGGCACCAACTGCATTGGTGAACTGTCCCGTAGCCGACAGGTTGATCTGCGGGAAGAAGCTGCTAAAGGCAATGTTCTTGTCGTAGAACGCCGCAGCAAGTTTCAGCTCGGCATCGCGTACATCAGGACGCCTGTCCAAGATGCTTATAGGCAAGCCGGTCTCAATTAAAGCGGGTGTGCGGAAGGATGCAAGCGAACTGCGATTAGCTGGGCTGTATGTTTCGCCTAAGAGGGTCGAAAGTGCCAGGCCCATTGCGTCAATGTTGTCTTCGATGGAGACGATTGATGTAGAGATGCTGTAATAGGTAGCTTCAATGCTTGCAACCGCAGCCATATTAGCTTGTCCGGCATTCATCAACTTCTTTTGCATTTCCAGATACTTGCTCCAGTTTTGCTCCGTCTGCTTCGTCAGGACAAGTTGCTCGTCGAGCATGCAGAGATTGTAATACATGGCGGCAATGTTGGCAACGATTTGTGCCTGAATGGCTTGCTTAGCATTGCGCAACTGGTCGCGCGACACCTCTGCCTTCTTCTTCTTGTTGCGTAGAGAGCCAATGCTCCCTAATTGCCAACTCATTTGGACAGGAATGGCATAGGTCTTGCTCAAATCATAGTCATTCCGGTCATAGGGATCCCACACCTTATTGAGGGTTCCGCTTGGATTGAAGTAGAAACTCGGTATGTAGGCCAACTTTGCGCACTTCAGCGCATAGTCGGCTTCTTTGATGCGAAGGTCGGCATTCTTCATGTCGCTGTTCTGCTGAAGTCCGCGTTCAATGAGTTCTTGCAGCAAAGGGTCCGTGAAGATGTCGCGCCACTTCAAGTCGCCAAGGCTGTTGTCGCCCGCCGTCTGCATGTCGCCATAAATGCCGTCGGTAATGATGTCGGCAGGACGCTCATAGTTCTTATAGAGTTGGCAGGAACTCATCAAATATGAAATAATGAAAAAATGAAATAATGATATGCGTTTCATAATCAATCTTTAATCCTTAATCTTTAATCTTTAATCCAGACACTAAGCGTTTGCTCCTTTCATTCTCTCATTTTTCATTCTTTCATTCTCCTGTAGGAACTGCTGGTCTGCTTCTTCGTGCATGACGGGACGAACCTTCTCTTGCAGGAACTCGAAGATGATGAAGAAGAGGGGTACGGTGAAGAGGATGGCAAGTGTACCAACTGTCATGCCGCCTATCACGCCAATGCCGATGGTACGGTTACCGTTGGCACCGGCACCAGTTGCAAATACAAGGGGTATCATACCGAAAATCATCGTCAGCACCGTCATGAGGATAGGACGCAAACGTGCTTCGGCAGCAGCAAAGGCGGCTTCCACGATGCCCATGCCTTTGCGGCGACGCTCCAGCGCGAACTCCGTAATCAGGATGGCCGTCTTGGCAAGCAAGCCAATCAACATGATGACGCCCGTCTGCAGGTAGATATTGTTCTCAATCTGACCCATGAACAGCATGCGGCCTATCGGAGCAGCCTGTCCGTTCATGGTTATCGTCCAGTTGAAGCCCGTATTCCACAGCCAAGCAAATCCGTAGGTTCCCATCAGACCTGCAGGTACGGAGAAGATGACGGCAAAAGGAATAAGGAAGCTCTCGTACAGACAGCTCAAGATAAGGAAGATGAGGATGACGCAAATGGCATAAGTAAGGTATGTGTCGTAGCTGCCGATAGTCTGTGCCTCCTCACGAGCCATGCCGCCAAACTCATAGCTGTAGCCTTCGGGGAAGACTTCCTTGTGCACATCCTCGATGATCTTCATGACTTCTGTATTGCTGACGCCAGTGTTGGCTGTCACGTTAACAGAGATGGAGCTGAACAGGTTGAAGCGATTGTCAATCTCTGGGCCGAGCACGGGTTTCAGCTTTATGAATTGGCTCAAAGGAGCCATCTGTCCGTTGTTGCGGATGAACATGTTACTGAGGTCGCCTTCCGTTGTTCTGCTTTGCGGATTACTTTGCAACATGACACGGTAAACCTTCGAGAACTGGTTCATGTTGCTCACATACGAACCGCCGCAATAGCTTGCCAGAGCGCTCAATACGGTAGCCGGCGAAATGCCTGCACGCTTGCATTGGGCAGCATCAACCTCCACGTCGAACTGCGGGAAGTTGCGTTCGTATGTAGTGATGCAGCGGCCTATTTCGGGATATGTACTAAGTTTAGCAATGAATTCCTTCGTGTAGTCGAAGAAGAGTGCCTTGTCGGCTGTGCCTGTCTTGTCTTGCAACTGAAGCTCGATAGAGCCCATGCCATAGCCGGGAATCATGCCAGGCTCGAAGACGAAGCATTGTGCCTCGGGTATCTCTTTCAGCAGTCTGGCATTCAGTTTTGCGTTGGCCACCATTGTGCTAGAGCTCATCATGTTGTCTAGAGGATGGTAGTTCAGGAAAGCAAAGGCTGTCAAGACGGTAATGACAGCTAATGCCAAAGCCCTCTTGCCAATGTGCTTCCGCTTGATTAGGCCTCGGATAAAGACTATCAAGGCTATGATGAATGCCAGAAGTGCCAGTGTTGCAATGCCGAAGCCAATGCCGTATTGACGTTCGCCCCATGGCTTCAATCGGATGACGGACATGCCGTAACTGGTGCCTTGACCAGACATGAAGCCATAACCGGCAACCTTCGTGTAGTCTTTTACCTCGGGAACTTCCTCGATAATCTTCTGTGCCTTGTTCATGACGTTGTAGGTCGATGCCACATTACTGCCAGGAACAGCACTCACATTCATCATGCAGACGCCCTGGTCTTCACTTGGAACAAGGCCGCCAGGCAGGTGACTAGCAAAGAACAGCACGCCGACAATGGCAACGGCCAATGCTCCGAAGCAAACATAGTACCTTACCTTGCGGGAAACCATGCGTCGCAATACGCTCGCATACTTTTCCATCATTGCAGTATAGGTCGCTTCATAAGCGAGACGAGTACGGTAGTTGATGGCTCCGAAGAATCCTTTGCGGCGTTCCTCGCTTGCCGGACGCATCATGATGGCACAAAGGGCAGGACAGAGTACAAGGGCACTGACGCAAGAGAGACCTACTGCAGTTGCCAGCGTAACACCGAATTGTGTGTAGAAGATGCCGGCTGTTCCGCCTGTAAAGCTGACAGGAATGAACACTGCCATGAAGACAAATGTACAGGAGATGACGGCCATCGTCACATCGCTCATCGCGTCCTTTGTGGCTTCGTAAGGGCTTGTGTAGCCGGCGTCGAACTTAGCTTGTACGGCTTCCACAACCACGATGGCATCATCGACCACCGTACCGATGGCGAGCACCAGGGCAAAGAGTGTCAGTAGGTTAAGCGTAAAGCCAGCCAAGGATAGACAGGCGAATGTTCCCACCAATGATACTATAATTGATATTGAGGGAATGAAGGTTGCCCTGAAATCTTGCAGGAAGAAGTAAACCACGAGTACAACCAGCAGGATGGCAACTAATAGGGTTTCTTCTACGTTTGCGATGGATGCCAGCAGGAAGTCGTTGCTTGACATCATCTTGACGAAGCTCATTCCTTTGGGCAGGTCTTTGCTCAGTTCGTCCAGCTTGGCACTGACGCGGTCGTTGGTTGCTTTTGCGTTGGCTCCTGCCAGCTGGAAGCAGAGGAAAGTCACGCCGGGGTGTCCGTTTGCCTCGCCGTGGAAAGAATAGCTTACAGCACCTAGTTCTACATCAGCAATGTCCTTTAGGCGCAGCGTCGTACCGTCCTCGTTGGCGCGTATCACAATATCTTCAAACTCGGAGATTTCCTTCAGGCGTCCCTTGTATTTCAATGTGTACTGATAGAAGTTGTCAATGCCTTCGCCGTGTGTGCCGTTCACGGGCTTTTCGCCCAACTGTCCGGCTGGCGACTCCAGGTTTTGTTCTGCCAAAGCGTTGGTGATGTCGCTCGGCACAACATCATATTGTGCCATCAGTTCGGGCTTCATCCAGATGCGCAGCGAGTATGTTCCGCCCAGCAGCATCACGTCGCCCACACCTTCAACGCGTTTGATTTGTGGGATAACGTTGATGTCCAAATAGTTTGAGATGAAGTCTTCGTCGTATTTGCCGTCTTCGCTATAGAGTGCGTCAATTTGCAGGAAGGATGTCTGTCTCTTTGTGGTCGAGACGCCTATTCGTGTTACCTCCTGAGGCAACAGTCCTTGCACTCTGCTGACGCGATTCTGTACATTTACGGCAGCCATGTCTGGGTCTGTGCCTTGCTTGAAGATGACATTGATGGTGGCAGAGCCGGAGTTGGTAGCGGTACTGCTCATGTAGAGCATGTTTTCCACGCCATTGATGCCTTCTTCCAGAGGCTGGATGACGGCTTTCATCACGGCGTCAGCACTTGCACCCGTGTAGGTTGCACTCACGCTCACAGTTGGCGGGGCTATGTCGGGATACTGCTCCAGAGGCAGCGAAGTAAATGATATGAAACCGACCAGTAGAATCATGATGGCTATGGAGATGGCCATCACAGGTCGCTTGATGAATATATTACCTTTCATGTCTGATATTTAGAAATGTAGAAATGAAGAGAATAAGAAAAGGGACGAGCCTCTCTCTTCTCTTATTTTTCTTATTTTCACAATGTCTTATTTTCCTCCTTATTGGGCTTTATGTTTTGTCCGTCTCTTAGCATGCCGGCACCTTCTGCTACGATGATATCGCCTACTTTCAGGCCATCCCTTATCACATACTCTTTGCCGTTCGAGAGGGGTTCTGTAGTGACGAGTTGTTCATGTGCGATGTTGTCCTTGTCGACGATGTAGACTTTGAACTTGTCTTGTACCTGTACAGTCGCTGTTGCAGGTATGACGATTTTGTTCTTATAGGTGGTGGGGATGATGACGCTGCCTGTGCTTCCGCTGTGCAGGAGTTTTTCGGGGTTGTCGAAGACGGCACGAACCTGTACGGTACCGGTGCTGCGATCTACTACACCGCTCACGCTTTCGACTTTTCCCGTGTACTTGTATTCGCTGCCGTCCACGAGAATCAACTTGACATCAGGCATAGCGGCGATTGCTGCTTCCGCGCTGCCGCTCTCTCGAGTCATGTTCAGGAACTGAACCTCATTGATGGAGAAATAGACGTACATCTGAGTGTTGTCGCTGACAGTGGTAAGGGGTTGTGGCAAACTGGGGCCGACCAATGCTCCCTGACGGAAGGGAAGAGTGCCTACCACGCCGTTTGACGGGCTCTTTACGACTGTATAGCTGAGGTTATTGCTCGCGTTGACTACCTGTGCATCTGCTTGTGCCACTTGTGCTTTTGCGCTGAGGAGTGTGTTTTGCGCTGTCTGTAGTTCGAAGTCGCTGATTATTCCGTCGTCGAAGAGCTTCTTTTTGCTGTCGTAAGTCAGCTGTGCTGTAGCGAGGGAAGCGTTAGCGGCCTTCTGTGCTGCGACGGCAGTGTTCAGGGCAGCCTGGAAGGGAACTTGGTCGATGATGAAGAGGGTCTGACCCTTAGCCACCTTTTGGCCTTCTGTGACGCACAGACGCTGCAAGGTGCCGCTTACTTGTGGATAAACATCGATGTCTTGGCGGCCTCGGATGGTTGCGCTGTACTTGGTATTCATCGTCACGTCTTTGGTGGCGACGGTTGTTGTTTCATAGTTGGCGCTTGGCATTTTCTGTTGGGCGGTCTTGCCGCTGCAAGAGCATGCAAGAGCCATGATTACCAGAGACATAGTCAAGGTGAAAAATGCTGATTGTTTCATACGATATAGGATATTGATTATTGTTATCTGTTGTCTGTGGCGAGGCTGGTTTTTCATGAGTTTATCGCCATGCACAATTAAATTTTGCGCGGCAAAGGTACAAAAAAATACCGAAATAGGGCATAACGCATTGGTCAAAAAGGCGAATAGAAGTGTTCTATTTGTCTTTTTCTGCTTGTTTTTTAAGATATTTTAAGAGCTAAAAGAACACAAAAAGCACTAAAAGGCTCCTGATGTCAGTCTCGTGTTCTGGCTAAGAATAATGCTTTTTTTGCTGAATCTTTACCATTCCTTCGCGCATATATAAATATGTATGTGGGATGCCTTTTGTGCATTTTTCATCTTTTACTTTGAGGTTAAATTGCCATCTGAGGATTGCAAAATGGACTTTTTTGTAATATTATTGGGAGCAGAGGTTAACAAAAGGGGGGGTGTCCTGTATGTAGTAGCGTGAGGGTTCAGAAAAAGACAAGCCGCTACACCTGTGAAGAGATATCACGACTGCAGTCAAATTGGCCAACTTCGCCTGTGTAGTTTGCAAGTCACTCATGCATAGTTCCCGGATGACGCTGGAGTAAACGGCAAACAACTCTAGAGTAAACAGCAAATTACTCTAGAATAAAATGCAAATTACTCTAGAATAAATCGGCGATTACTCTAGAGTAGTTTCTGCATCCTTCACAAGAGGTAATTAACATATTAACATTTAAACAGTTACAATTATGATTAAGTACAGTATTGTTATCATGGGCACTAAGCCCGGAACACCAAAGTCACAAATTCAGGAAACCAAAGCTTATGGTGCAGCACAAGTTAACGAGGTTCTTGACTTCGATGCTTTCTGCCAGCACCTTGCCGACCACAATTCTCCATACTCAAAGGGCTCCATCAGGGGTATTCTGACTGATGCGGTAGCCTGCATCCGTGAACAGATGCTTGCCGGCAACAAGGTCTGTCTCGGAGATTTGGGTGACTTCCATGTGGAACTTGCCACGATTGGAGCGAAGAATACGGAGGATTTCACAGTGAACAACATCAAGGATGTCAACATCCGCTGGACGCCTGGTGACAAGTTCAGGCACCTGCGTCAGGATGCCACTTTCCAACTTGTGCCTCACCGCAGGCAGCAGAAAGATGCGATTGATGTCATCAGGAATACTGAAACGATTCAAGGTTTGGAGTGAGTCTCCTACGGTGATTGATGTAAACGCCCCTTTCGGGGACGGATTCTAATGTGCTGCGGCAGCTCGATGGCTGCCGCAGTTTTTGTTATTCAAGGTTGTTTTTTTCGCTTGCTGCTTGAAGAATGTCGCGAATGAGCAGGAGGTCTTCGCGCTTGATGTCTTTGGCGACAAGCATCTCCATGCTTTTGTCGAATGGGGAAAGCGCTACTGCCGCTTCTGTATTATGTACTTGGCAGTAATAATTTATGAATTGTTCGTACCAGCCGATAGCAGACTTTGTATCGCCTTGAAGCAGTTTGATATGCCCCATGCGGAGCAGGGCGTCTTCTTCCTTGCCGTCGTAGAGTTCCAGCGTCTTTTGAGTATATCGTTCGGCAATGTCAAGTTTTCCCAGGGAAAGCGCAGTATCGGCTATGCAGGAAAGTATGGTGGCGTAGTCATCATCGTCCTCTGTACATTCGTAATCCAGTTTGAAAAAGAGAGCAAGAGCTTCTTCATCTCTGCCAAGCTTGTTTAGCGTGATGGGAATAAGTCTGCGGATTCTCTTGTCGTCGGGTTGCAGATCGGCAAGCTTCTGGAGATATTCAAGTTCTTCCTCGAAGCGGTTTTCGCCGGCATAGCATTCGACGAGGAATT